>Ga0187852_1000291_pt1 | contig 54765 bp, 52 predicted proteins | sample June2016WEW_6_40_FD_134511 | JGI IMG/M metagenome (GOLD analysis project Ga0187852, IMG submission 134511) | Peatland microbial communities from SPRUCE experiment site at the Marcell Experimental Forest, Minnesota, USA - June2016WEW_6_40 | ecosystem: Environmental > Terrestrial > Soil > Wetlands... | reverse complement strand
GGAGCCGTCCGAGGGCAAGAAAAAGGAAGGCGCGCTCGACGCTTATTGCGTCAACCTGAACAAGAAGGCCCGGGACGGCCGGATCGATCCGCTGATCGGCCGCGAGGCCGAGGTGCAGCGCACGATCCAGGTTCTCTGCCGGCGCCAGAAGAACAATCCGCTGCTGGTCGGCGATCCCGGCGTCGGCAAGACCGCGATCGCGGAGGGGTTGGCGCGCAAGATCATCGGCGGAGAGGTTCCCGAAGTGCTCGCGGGGGCGACGGTGTTCGCGCTCGACATGGGCGCGCTGCTCGCCGGCACGCGCTATCGCGGCGATTTCGAGGAACGCCTGAAGCAGGTGATGAAGGAGATCGAACAGCACAAGGACGCGATCCTCTTCATCGACGAGATCCACACGGTGATCGGCGCCGGCGCCACTTCTGGGGGCGCCATGGACGCTTCCAATCTGCTCAAGCCGGCGCTCGCTCAAGGCTCGCTGCGCTGCATCGGCTCGACCACCTACAAGGAATATCGCCAGTATTTCGAAAAGGATCGCGCGCTGGTGCGCCGGTTCCAGAAGATCGACGTCAAGGAGCCGAGCGTCGCCGACGCGGTGGAGATCCTCAAGGGCCTCAAGCCCTATTTCGAGGAGTTCCACAAGGTCCGCTACACCCAGGAGGCGGTCAAGGCGGCGGTCGAATTGTCGGCGCGCTACATCCACGACCGCAAATTGCCGGACAAGGCGATCGACGTCATCGACGAAACCGGCGCCTCGCAGATGCTGGTCCCCGAGGCCAAGCGCAAGAAAATAATTGGCATCAAGGAGATCGAGGCGACGATCGCCTCGATGGCGCGCATTCCGCCCAAGTCCGTCTCCAAGGACGACGCGGAAGTGCTCCAGCATCTCGACGAGACCCTGAAGCGCGTCGTCTACGGCCAGGACGAGGCGCTGGGCGCGCTCGCCTCGGCGATCAAACTCGCGCGCGCGGGACTGCGCGATCCCGAGAAGCCGATCGGCAGCTATCTCTTTTCCGGCCCGACCGGGGTCGGCAAGACCGAAGCGGCGCGCCAACTCGCCTCGAGCCTGGGCCTCGAACTGATCCGTTTCGACATGTCCGAATATATGGAGCGCCACACGGTTTCGCGGCTGATCGGCGCGCCGCCCGGCTATGTCGGCTTCGACCAGGGCGGCCTGCTGACCGACGCGATCGACCAGCACCCGCACTGCGTGCTGCTGCTCGACGAGATCGAAAAGGCCCATCCGGACCTCTTCAACATCCTCCTGCAGGTGATGGATCACGGCAAGCTGACCGATCACGCCGGCAAGCAGATCGACTTCCGCAACGTGATCCTGATCATGACGACCAACGCCGGCGCGCAGGATCTGGCCAAGGAGGCGTTCGGCTTCCACAAGTCAAAACGCGAAGGCGACGATGCGGAAGCGATCAATCGGCTGTTCTCGCCGGAGTTCCGCAATCGCCTCGACGCGATCGTGCCGTTCGCGCGGCTGCCCGAGTCGGTGATCGCCCAGGTCGTCGACAAGTTCGTCATGCAGCTCGAAGCGCAGCTCGCCGACCGCAACGTGACCATCGAGCTTTCGGACGAAGCGCGCGCCTGGCTGGTCAAGAACGGCTATGACGAGGCGATGGGGGCGCGGCCGATGGCCCGCGTCATCCAGAGCCAGATCAAGACGCCGCTCGCCGACGAAGTGCTGTTCGGCCGGCTCAAGAACGGCGGCGTCGTGCGCGTCGTCGTCACCGCCGACGACAGCGGCGTCAAGAAGCTCGGCTTCGTCTATCCCGAGGGGCCGGCGCGCCCGCAGCTCGAACGCGATCTGATCGTCGCCGGACGCAAGCGCGCCGAAGGCGAACCCGAGACGCGCAAGGGCCGGGCGCGCAAGCGCGCCGACGGTCCGACCGGGCCGGGCGAGCGTGAGGACGCGTCCGGCGAAGCTTCGAAGAGCGAACCGCAGGCGACTTGAGGCGGCGCGAAACCCTTCCCCCCTCGCGGGTCTCAGGCGAACGTTTCGTTCGCTGAGAGGTGGCCGGCGGAGCCGGCCGGATGAGGGGGGCGCGCGTAGGCGCGACGGTTTGATGCGCGCCGGTCATTTTGCGATGGTACGGCCAATCGCCCTGGCAAATCGTCTGACCTCGGTCGGAGGTCTCCGGTAGACCTCGATGAAAACGGCGTTGAACCGGCGAAGGCTGCGAAAGCCTGCCCGCATAGCCACCTCGGTCATTGGCAGTTCGGTGTCATCGAGCAAGCGCTTCGCGCGCTGAATCCGCGCCGTCTTCGCCACCTGAATCGGGGTTGCATTCAGATGGCGGGCGAACAATCTTGACAGTTGGCGTGCACCGAGTCCCAGCCTCATGGCCAAGTCTTCGACACAAGCGTCCTGCGCATCGAGTGCGCTTTCGTCGAGGATGAGCCGCAGCGCTTTATCGACGGTCGCACGAGTGCCTTTCCAGGCTGGACAGAAAGGCGCGGTCTCAGGCCGGCATCGAAGACAGGGCCGAAAGCCGGCCAGTTCGGCAGCCGCAGCAGAGGGAAAGTAGCAGACGTTTGCGGATCGGGGTTGGGCCGGGCACACGGGCCGGCAATAGACGCCCGTTGTGCGGACTCCGGTGAAGAACCGCCCATCATAGGTCGGGTCACGCCCCAAACGCGCCCGATCGCACTCGGCAAAATTGAGCATCATCGGATGTCTTCACCTTAGCAGCTGACGTGAAATCGGACGAACCACTCTTGGTGATGAAGTCCGAATCCGGCGAGCCAAGCTCCAATTCAAACGGTAGGGTGACAGCACGCCGTCGTAGTTCAACCAGGAGAAAACGATGCCGAGCCGTGTCGCCAGCAAGACTTATGGGACCGTTGCCGCCGACAGGCAGAGGGAGATGAGCGGCCTGGAGTTTGTCCAAGGCCTCGTCGAGGGGACGCTGCCCCTCAATACGATCGCCCAAACTCTAGGTTATGATATCGTTGAGGCGGAGAGCGGGCGCGTCGTCGTTACCGCGGAGCCGAAAGACATCCACCTAAACCCGGCTGGCGCCGTGCATGGCGGTCTCGCCGCCACAATGCTCGACAGCTGCATGGGGCTTGCGGTCCAATCGACTTTGGAGAAGGGCATCGGCTCCACGACCCTTGAGTTCAAGATATCATTCGTCCGGCCGATCACGCCGGAGACAGGCCCGATCAAGGCTGAGGGCACGGTGATCAACCGGGGCCGCCGGGTCGGCGTTGCGGAGGGACGCGTCACGGACAGCAAGGGGCGGCTGCTCGTCCACGGGACGACCACCTGCTTGATTTTTGAAAGTTGATCATCGCGCAAAGCCCGACGACATCCGAATGCGCGCGGGTTACGGTGATGCGAACTGCGCCATATCGTTAGTCAGCGGGATTTTTCCGTCAGTGGCCCGGCCACGAATTCTTGCGAGAGGTCGATGTCGGCACGATCGCAAACCCGCCGATCCGCCGCCCCTCACGCCCGCCGCCCGCCCAGCCCGGACAGCAGCACCGCGACGATGCCGGTCAGGAACACGCCGTCGAAGGTTCCCGCGCCGCCGATCGAGGCGACCGGCGCGCCCAGGGTCTGCAATGTCCCGAGATTGCTGAGGTCGGCGCCGATCAGCACGCCGAGGCTGCCGCCGACATAGGCGAGCGGCGCGGCGTATTGGCGCGACAGCAGCACCGCGACCAGCGCCGCCAGGAGCGGCGGCACGATCATCGGCACCGCAATGCCGACGCCGGGGATCGGCGTCGCGAGCTGATGGACGACGACCGCCACGACCGCCGTCGCCACCGCGCTCAAAGCGAAGATGCGATAGTGGACGACGAGATAGATCGACAGCAGGATCGGAATCAGCGCGCCGCCGACATTGATGGCGAGGATCGTGCCGGGCCAGTCCACGCCCTGCGGGACGGCATAGGGCATGCCGAAGGGGTCGGCGGAGGGGGCTGGCGCCAGATGCGCCTCGGGCAGCCGCGCGATCGGGATGTTGATATAGCCGCCGATCAGCGAGCCGAACAACACCAGCATCGCGACGCGCGGCTCCAGTCCGAGACGACGATAGGCGCTGTTGAGGAGGCCGATCTGCAGCGCCAGCAGCAGGCCGAGGATGGCCGCGCCGAGCAGCAAAAGCAGCAGGATCGGCGCGGGAAAATAATGCAGGTGGCTCGAATGCATGGGCGCCTCGAATGCTTGGGCGGCGCCGGGCGCGGCGCCTCCTTACTCACGGGCGCCGCGCTCAGCCCGCGTTCACCGCGGCGCGAATCTTGGCGGCGTGGATTTCGAGCGCGTCGGCCGCGAGCATCGGGCCGCCGGGCGGGCGCAACGCGACGCCGCTCCAGCGCGGCAACACGTGAAAATGCAGATGGAACACGATCTGCCCGCCGGCGCTTTCGTTGAACTGCTGCACGACGATTCCGTCGGCCGCCATGCCGGTTTTGACGGCCAGCGCGATGCGCTGGACCGACGGCATGAAGCGCGCGAGCTCGGCGGGCGCGATATCGAGAAGGTTGCGCGCCGGCGTCTTGGGGACGACCAGGACATGGCCGTCGGCGCGCGGCATGATGTCCATGAAGGCGAGCGAAAACTCGTCCTCGGCGACGCGCACGCAAGGCGCCTCGCCGCGCAGGATCTTGGCGAAAATGTTGTTGGGATCGTAATACGGGGTCATGGGCTCTCCAGGAAGGATCGGCTCGGCGGGCGTCAGCTCTCCCGCCGGAAAGGGAGTTGTTCGGCGTATTCGGCGAGCGCTTCGTCGACGGCGGCGCGCTCGCGCGCGAGATAGGCCGCCACGGCCTGCTGAAAGCGCGGGTCGGCGAATTCATGCGCGGAATAGGTGGGGACCGGACGATAGCCGCGCGCCAATTTATGCTCTCCCTGCGCGCCCGCCTCGACGCGCTTGAGGCCGCGCCTTATCGCGAACTCGATCGCTTGATAATAGCAAACTTCGAAATGCAGAAACGGCCGCTCCTCGATCGCGCCCCAGTTGCGCCCGTAGAGCGCGTCGTCGCCGAGAAAGTTGATCGCGCCCGCGATGTAACGCCCCGCGCGCTTGGCCATGACCAGCAATATGCGCGCCGCCATGCTCGCGCCGACGCGATCGAAGAACGCGCGGGTCAGGTAGGGCCGGCCCCATTTACGCGACCCGGTGTCCATGTAAAATGCAAAGAAAGCGTCCCAATGCATTGATTTTATCTCGCTTCCCGTAAGGAGTTCGACGGAGATGTCGTCGCCGAGGGCCTCGCGGCGCTCGCGTTTGATCGCCTTGCGCTTGCGAGAGGCGAGCGCGGCGAGAAAATCGTCGAAATCGCGATAGCCTTCGTTGACGAAATGAAATTGCTCGCCCGTGCGCGACACGAAACCGGCGCGCTCGAGGACATCGCTGTCGCCGCGATCGGGGAAGGTGACATGAATCGACGAGGCGCCGGCCGCCTCGCGCAGCGCGCGCAACCCCGCGATCAGCGCCTCTTGGGCGCCTTCGGGCGCCTCCGGCGCGACGAGCAGCCGCCGGCCGGTCACTGGCGTGAAGGGAACGGCGACCTGCAGCTTGGGGTAATAGCGCCCCCCCGCGCGCTGATAGGCCTCCGCCCAGCTATGGTCGAAGACATATTCCCCCTGGCTATGGGCTTTCAGGTAAGTCGGCGCCGCCGCGACGAGCCGGCCGCCGGCCTCTTCGACGAGCACATGCGCGGGCGTCCAGCCCGAACGCCCGCCCACCGAGCGCGACTGCTCCAGCGCCAGGAGAAACGCATGCGCGATGAAGGGATTGAACCGCTCGCCGTCGGCCGCGCCGTCGGCGGGCGCGGGCGGATTGGCGCAGGCGTCCCAGGCCCCGGCGGCGACCTCGGCGATGGCTTGGACGGTGCGGATGGCGAGGGCGGCGGTCATCGATGCTTTGCGGCGAAGGGAGGCGCGCCGCCATCATAGCGCGCCGACGCCGCGCGCCAAGGCCGAAACCGCCGCGCCGTTCAGGACGCGCGCCCGCGATCGCGGAACCACAGCGCGGTCGCGGGCGCGCCGACCTCGAATGGCGTCGCGTCGGCCCAGAACCGCTTGGCGAAGCGGCTCGAGTCGACGCGGTAGGGCCGGTCCCACTGAAACCGCATTTCGCGCATTTCGCGCAGGACGGGAACGAACAGTCCGAGCGGCCCGAGCGCCCAAATCGGCAGGCCGGAGACGCGCGGCTTCACGCCGAGCGCCGCCGCGCCGAGCGCGAGGATTTCGCGCGGCGTCCGCGTCGGCGCGCAGGGAACGTGCCAGGCCTGGCCGAAAGCGTCGTCCGGCGCATCGAGCAGGGTGACGACGGCGCGCGCGAAATCCGGGACATAGGCGAAATCATGGGGCGTGTCGGGTGAGCCGATCACGCTCGCGGCCTTGCCTTTCGCCAGCGCGCCGAACGCCGTCTCGCCCAGATGCGACTGCGCGGCGCCGGGCCCGTAAAAATCGGGAGCGCGCAGCGCCGCGACGCGGAGCCGCCCCGCCTCGCTCGCCGCCATCCAGATTCGCGTGACCTCGACCCGCGCCGCCGGCTTGACGCCGTAGGGAATCATCGGCGTCGTCTCGCTGAGCGGCGCCGTTTGCGGCCCGTACATGTAGAGATTGTCGACGAACAGGAGGCGCGCGCCCGTCGCCGCGCAGGCCTCGACGAAATTCGTCATCGCTCGCGGCCAGGCCTCGCGCCAGACGGCGCCGAGATAGGGAAAGCCGACGGCGAGCACGACCTGGGCGGCGCCGCGCGCGGCGGCGCGCACCGACTCCCCGTCGAGCGCGTCGCAGCGGACGAAGGCGGCGCCCGCCGGCGGATTCTCTGGCTCCTTGCGCTGCGCGATCCGCACCGCGCGGCCCTGCGCGCGCAGAATTTCCGCCGTCGCGCGCCCCACCGGCCCGAAGCCGAAAATCGCGATCTCGTCACTCATCGCTCGCCTCGCTCCGGTCAGCAATCCTATTCCGGTCATCAATCCTATAAAGACATCGACGATAGCGTGATCGTTCGCCCATCATTTCATCAAAAGCGAGACTTGCCGCATGCGCCGCCTCAAGGAATCCATTCTGGCTTTGGCATTGCTGACCGGCGCGGCGCGGGCCGGGGACGCCGGCGTCACTCTAACCTCTCCGGCGCCGCTCGCCAAAGACGTCGCGGCCTTCCCCAAGCTCGACGCGCACGACGCGACCGCCGACAAGATCAACGCCGCTCTTGTCAGGCTCGACAATCGCGTCCGCAAGGCGAGGGCGGATTGCGTTACGTCCAAGGACGCCGAGTGGTCGCGCTCGATCGCCGTCACCATGCGCGGCCCGCGCTATCTCAGCTATCTCGTGTCCGACTCCGTTTATTGCGGCGGCGCGCATCCGGATTCCTCGGGCTTCGCGCTCGTCTACGACCTCACTACCGGCAATCCCGTGGACTGGGCCAAGCTGCTGCCGAAGCCGATCGTCGAGACGTCGTCTCTCGACACGGCGGAAGATGGCGCGAAAATTGGCGTTGTCGGCTCGAAGGCGCTCAGCGCTTTCTATGTCGAGGGGCTCGGCAAAAGCCTGGATCCCGACTGCAAGGAGGCTTTGACGACCGGCGACCTGAATTTCGTTCTCTGGCCGGACGCCAAGGCCAAGGGCCTCGCGATGCAGACCGTCAGCCTTCCCCGTGCGATGCAGGCCTGCGCGGATGTCGTCGCCATTCCGACGACGAAGCTTCGCGAATTTGGCGCGGCGCAAAGTCTGATCGACGCGCTCGAGGCCAAATGACCTTTCGCGGAGCCGGGCCGCGACCGTTTATCGCGACGGCCGCGCCTCGGCCTTGCCGGCGCGCGAATTTTCGAGCGCGCGATAGATCGCGGCGTAACGACGCGCCGACTCGTCCCAGTCGAACTTCAGCGCCATGGCGGCGCGGCGCAGTTCGGCGAGGCGTTTGTTCGAGGCGTAGACCTCAAACCCGCGACGGATCGCCTCGTCGAGGTCCGCGACGTCGGGCTGCTCGAACAGAAATCCGGTCTTCCCGTCGTGGATCGTTTCGCTGAGACCGCCGGTGCGACAGGCGATCGGGATCGCGCCGAAACGCTGGGCGTACATCTGGCTCAGTCCGCAGGGTTCGAAACGCGACGGCATGAGAACGAAATCGCTGCCCGCGAACAGGGCGCGCGCATCCTCCGCATCGAAGCCGACGCGAACGCCGACGGCGTCGCGGCGGCGCTTCCCAAGCGCGGCGAATGCGGCCTCCATCTTCGGCTCTCCCAGCCCCATGACGACGAGCTGTCCGCCGAGTTCGGCGATCAGTTCGCCCGCTTGGAGGACGAGATCGGCGCCCTTTTGATGGACGAGGCGCGACACGAACGAAAACAACGGCGCGCGCGACAGGGACAATCCGAACATGCCGCGGACGTAATCGGCGTAGCGGCCTTTCCAGCGTTGCGGGTCGTAGAGATAGGGGCATTTTCGGTCTTGTCGCGGATCCCACGACTCGTCGACGCCGTTGACGATGCCGGTCAGGCGGCCTTGCGAGGCGCGCTCCAGCAACAGGCCGTCGAGTCCGCAACCGAATTCCGGGCGCGTGATTTCTTCGGCGTAGGTCGCGCTGACGGTGGCGACCTGCGCGGCGTAGTTCAATCCGGCCTTGAGGAAGGAAACGCGGCCGAAGAATTCGACGCCCTGCATCGTGAACGCCTGCGAGGGAATGCCGAGCGCCCTCATTCGCGAGGCCTCGAAAAGTCCCTGGTGGGCGAGATTATGGACCGACAGCAGCGCCGGCGCGTCGATGGCGTTCCAGGCGAGATAGCCAGCCGCCAGGGCCGTCTGCCAGTCGTTCAAATGCAGGCTGGCGGGTTTCCAATCGTCGCAGCCGCGCTGGGCCATTTGCGCGGCGGCGAGACTCAGGCGCGCGAAGCGCAGGTCGTTGTCGGCAAAGTCGGCGCCGCCCGCGTCGGCGTAGGGGGAGCCGTCCCGTTTGAAGAGCTCCTCGCACAGCACGACATAGACGATCAGGCCGTCGTCGAGCCTCGTCATGCCGATGGAGCAGGGAGGGATAGCGCCCAAGCCGGGCAGATGCGCCACGATATCCATCGCGCGCGCGCGATGGAGCACCTGTCGATAGCCGGGCAGCATCACGCGCACGTCGCCGTATCGCCCGAGCGCGCGCGGCAGCGACGCCGAAACGGCGCCGAGACCGCCGACTTGCACGAAATCGCTCATTTCGGAGGTGACGAACAGCACGCGCGGGCGCGGCGGCGTCAGCGGGACGATGCGCGCCGTTTCGCGCGGGCTCGCCGGTCTGGGGTCTCTCGTCGGGACGCTTATGGTTGCGACGGCGGCCGGCTTGATCACGAACACTTCCCGCACTCACTTTTCACTGTCGGGAAAGATAGGGCGCAAGCGTAGCGGAATGGTTAATTGACAATAAATTAGGTTTTTGAGCGCGGATTCCGCGCAGTTCGATAGGCTCGAACAGCGAAGGCGATGCGCGCGAAAACCCCTGCTGCGTCGACCTCACGCACTGTCCCTGAATCCGGCCTATGGTTCGCAGAGCGCGGCGCTCGCCGCCGCGCAAGCCGGCGTGACGAACGCAGTGAGGGGCAGAGCCGCTTTTCCCATGTCCGCAGCGACGTTGGGGGCGCCGTGGGACGCGCCGCCTCGCCATCGGCGCGGCCAAATCATCTCGAAACATACCGCGCCGAGAAGAGGAAGGCGACATGAACAAGAAATCGCCCCCGGCGATTTGCGGGGGGCGACATTCCGAACTTGCCAGCGCCGTCCACTGCGACGTTTCGTCGCCGCGCTTACTTGCAATACATGATGAGGCATCTGGCGCCGCGCGGCGTTTGCACGGCGCACTCACGCAGAGCTATGTTTCGCGCGGACGCCAGATTTCCCGAGGTGCCCCAGCCGGTGGCGCCCGTTGTGCCCTTTGCCGAACAATACCAGGCGTCGGCCGGCGTCGAGGCGACGATGGCGAGACCGCCAAAAACAGAAAGGCCGCCAACCAACGCCAATGCAATACGATTCGGTTTCATGCTCCCCTCCAAGAATTTCAATGCAGATCAATATAGCACGTTCAGCAAGAACGGCGCACGCTCAAAAAAAAGGAAAAAGCCGGCGCCGTCTGCGACACTTTCAACGTCCAAGGCCATCGAACCCCGGCTCAAGCCCAGCGCACGCTTGGCGCCGTGGCGACGAGCGCGTGGCGCGATGCTGTCGCGGCGGCCTGAAATTTTCGGAAGGGCGCCTTTCTCGCGGTCTCGACTCGACGAGGAGTGGGCCCCGAAAGCGAGACAGGCCGCGCTTGATCCAAAATGCTCCCTCCTGGGAGACCGTGTCCCTCAATTGGCGGGTCTCGCCAAGGGGTCGCAGTCCACTTTTGCGCCTAATGGAGGGCATTGCTGACTTCGGTGAACTCGCTGCTCAGGCTGGTGCCGAGAACCTGCAAGGAACCGATGATGAAGACGGCGATCAACGAAGCGATCAGCGCGTATTCGATCGCGGTGGCGCCGGACTCGTCGGCGACGAATATTTTGAGAGACTTGATCACGGCTCGTCTCCAGCTAGAAGAATGATGTGTCCACTCCGCGTCGAGCGCGACGCTGCTTGGGATAGCGTCAATCTGGCGGCGCGCCGTTTCGGCGCCGTTAATTCCAGTGCGCGGAAGCGGGTTAACCCGCGCATTCCCCCATAAGTGCGGCGAGATGTCACAGGCGCAAGCTGGCTGGGCTTAGATCCTCAGCAAACGTTCGGCGATGTATTTGTCCTGTTCTCGCCGTCGCGCTAACGTGACGCCATGACCGACGCGCCCGATCGCCTCGCGCCTGCCGCCGCCGATGGTCTCGCCGCCGCGAAGGGCGATAGCGGGGGCGTCGCCACGCGGCTTGTCGGGCGCATCTGGCGAGATCAGGATTTGTCGCCATGAAGAGACCGCCGATCGACGGTCCGTCGTCAGCCCCGATCAACGCCGCGAATGCTCGTTGATTTGAAAATGCATTTTTCGCCGATGACTTGATGCGCCTCAAAGCTATCGCCGGCGCTGAGGGGTCATCTCGCGAAAGGTCTCGAAACATACGGCTTGGCGCAATGAAGCAGCTTGACGCTTTTGCGCCGCGCTGGAGGGTCGGCGATGACGACGATGGTGTTTTTGCTCGCGTTCGCGGGCTCCCTGCCGACGGTCGATATGCAGAGTATTTGTCGGAGCGCGCGATCGGCCGCGCTTCCCGAGGACCAACCGACCGCTTATGCCGGCTGCTTGCGCGAGGAACAGGATGCGAGGGATCAGTTGCGGCGGAATTGGACGAAATATTCGCCGGACGCGCACGAGGCGTGCGCCGAGGACCCCGCGTTTTCGTTCAGCTACGTCGAATTGCTGACCTGTCTGGAAATGCAACCGGGGGGCAGCCTGAGCATCCAAGGCTTGGGGCGGGGCGGCCGGCGCTGAGGGCGCGGCGAGGGAAATCGTGGACGGCGAGCGGACGCATATTTCAGCCGTCCGGCGACCAAGTCATCGAATTACGGAATTACGGCTTCGACGGCGAGCAGCGGCGCGTCGGCGCTCGGCCGCCACGCGAAAACGCGCGCCCCTTCGCACGATCGCGAATTCGCCCCGTCTCGTGCTGAACGATCGCGCGTTTTCCATTGCGCTAAACCCTTTTTCGCCCCTGCGGTCGACGAATTGGGGGACGCCTGCCGACCGAGAGCGAAATAGCGGAAACCGAGTGGAGACGCACCACGCACGACATCCGGTAAAAGCGCCAAGCTGTTGAATTTTATCAGAGACTTTGGCGCACCACTCAGGATAAAACTGCGAACACCTATGTTATTGAAATTCCCGTCTGATTTTTCATACGTCGGGCGGCAGTCGGCCAAATGCGCAGAAGCGCGGGAACGCGCTTCCCAGCGGACATGTAATCGAGGCGATCTGACCAACCCTTTTGAACTGCACAAACAGCGACCGGGCGTCGCGTGCGGTGTCGGCCCCCGTGCAGTTCTGGTGCCAATGGAGGACGCGACGCCGTTCTAGCTACGCGACCTCGACGCGGCACATCAACTCAGGTCAGAAGCTTCATGAAATTGCGCTTGCGCGCGAAGCGCGTTTTCAGTTGCGCGACCCAGGCCGCCTGCGTCGTCATGCTCTGCAAGGCCGCCATGCGCTTTACGAGCTTGGCGGCTTCTTCGTAGCCCCCGGCCGTACCGCCTTCGACGAGCCGGTCGACCTCGCGCCGGAAGACCTCCGCGGCTTCCTGTGGATGCGCGCGGTCGCTTGCCCGGGCAAGACGCATTTGCGCGTCGGGTGAGGCGCCCCCGCGAGCGACCGCGCGCCAAGCGGCCGTCCAATCCATCTCTTCCATTAGTACGTCGATGAGGAGATCGCCCGAATGGCTCCACGCCGTGGGCTGCGCCTTCCGAGCGCGCGTTTCGAGAAGGGCGACGGCCGTTTCACGCGCAGCCTCGCCCGCAAGCTTGCGCCAGCGGCGGTATGCGCTCAGGCTGGGCTCTTTCTCAAACGTGCTTCGCGCCACAGTGATCGCATCCGCCTTCCGGCCCGCCTCCGTCATCAGCGCAATGGCCACGTCGACGAGCCGCGCATCGGGCCGTTCGTCCTCGAATGTCCACAGACCCTCCTCCGCCCAGTGCAGGGCCTCCGTGGCGCGTCCGGCTTTCCGGCAGAACTCCGCAAGGTCGCAATAGGACCAGGACGACGAAAGGTTCTTGGCGCGCAAGGCGATGCGCGCGTCGACATTGCCATCGCGCTCGACAAAGAAATCGACGATTCCCGAAAGCCGCCGGTACGCGTCGCCGTCGCGTATGGGCTCCCGGGAGCGTCCCGAGCGCGCCGGAAGCTTCGCCCAAGCGTCTTCGGCGAGGCGGCGATATTCCGCGAGCCCGACGTCGCCGAGCACGTCGGCGTAGCGGCGCGCGGCGCCAAACCAGGCGTCGTGGTCACTGGCCATCTCGCGCGCGAACAGTTCGCGCGCGAAAGCGACGCGTTGCGGTGGGGCCGCGCGCGCAGAGGCCAAGTGGATGTCCGCCGCCCGCTCGATGAGGCCGCCACAATGCCCGGAGGAATCGTCGATGCTATTGAGGGCTTTTTCGAGGGCGCCGATCGCATATTCGGCAAGCCGCAATCCGATCGCAGCGCGCGGCCCGTCCGAGAGTTCCTCGATCGCGTCGAGCGCTTCGTCGACGCCCGCGGCCCAGTCGCGCGCCTGGGAATAGCCGACATAGCCACGAGATTCGATCGCGTCGTCGAGGGCGGCGCGTAGCCGCTCTTCGAGCGTCGCGTCGTCGGCTCCAACGCTCGCAGAGGCGAGATCGAGGTGGCGCATCAGCGCCTCGTCGCGCTCGGCAGTTTCGAGGATGAGCGCGACGAGCGCATCGACGCTCGACGCTTGCAAATAGGCGCGAATGCGCGCCAGCGGATTTTCGGCGCCCGAAACGTCCCCACCCGCGGCGTTGGCGGCGAGCGCGGTCGCGACCATGTGCTTGCAGAAGCCGAAACTTTCCGCGGCAGGGCACTCGCAGTCGCCGCTGATCTCCTGACCGGCGCCAGCGAGCGTCACCCGATAGGCTTGGCCGCCCTCGACGACCGCCGTGACCCGCGGTTCCGCGCAGACCAGGCGACGCACCCGGCCTTCGCGCCAATAGGCCTCGCCGCGCGCGAAACCGGCGCCGGCGAGGTTCTCAAGCGTTGCGACGTCGAACCGCGGCGCAGTTCGCGCGGACTTCAGGTCGGCCACAGGAGCCCTTCCTTCTCGATGATCGCGAACGCCTCTTCGAGCGTCATGTCCGAGCGCAGAGGCCAGAACCGGCCAGAGTGGCGCGGCCACATCACGTCGAACAAGAGGCGGTCGAGCTTTTCCTCGACATGGTCGAGACGTGCAAAAGGCGCATCGAATTCCGCGCCGAGGTTCTCGGCGAAGCCAGACCGGTAGCGGGTCAGGAAGCTGTACGATCGGCCGCGCCATCGACCGTGCAGATCGACGGGATAGTTGAATTCCGTCGGCCGAATCTCGCCCAGGAACCGCGGCTTCAAACGCTCGTCGATGAAGCGTCGGCACGCCGCGGCGATGTCGTCCCTCTCCTCTCGGGAGAGTCGCCGAACCCGCATCCACACCCGCTGCTGGTTGGCCATCGCCGCCGGTCTCCGCGAATCGCCTGTGCGAGTTTGCCGATTGATCGGATAGGATCACCGCGCCCGAAGCCGCGTCAACCAATGCCAATACTCTTCGCGATGACCCCCTTGGAGTAGAGATCGACAAAAGATGGCTCCCGCCCCTCGTTCGACCGCTCGGACCAAGTGGCGCCTATCTCGGCGCGACGAGAATTCCACGTGATGCGGATTCTGGGGAAAGTGGGATCGTGCAGTATGGTGGAGGTCTCGCCGGGAGCAATTGGACGGTCAATGACGCGGTGTCCTCAGGCCGAATGCCGTCGCTTCGTCGGACCGGTGTTCGCAGTCTTATCTTGAGTGGTGTTGGATTTGGCGCGCCGTTCAGGACAAAACTGCGAACACCTATGTCATTGAAATTGCTATGTAGCGTAATCAACGTGGCGTTCGCAGACGTGAGCCTGTCGCCGTGGTTGTCGGCGGCCGCGACGAAGCGCCGCGCGAGAACGTCCGCATAAGAGCTTGCCAAGCTGTTCCTCTTATGTTCTCCTGAATTTCAGAATTCAGGCGGAGCATGAGATGGGCGACCTATCGTTCGCGCGATTTTTCCGGCTCAGCGCCGGCGGGGTCGCGTGCGACGGCGACGGGCCGCGGGTCGGCGGCGTCGCGTTGCTGGCGCGCGACCCGAACGGCGCGTGGACGTCGCGCGACGAAAGCGTCGTCAGCCGCGAGCTCGCCAAACACTATGGCTTCCCGGTCGACTTCGGGTCCAAGCGCAGAGGGCTCGAGGCTCTCGCCGCCGCGTTGACCAACGGCGAACTCGCCCGCGCCCAGATCATCACGTTGTTGCTGCAGCTCCCCGATCCCCCGGGCGCGGCCGGCGGCCGATCCGGCGAACTGGAAAAACGGCGCCTTGCCCGCGAACTCGTCGCCTGCGGCCTGCTGAAGGCCGACGCCGACTGGGACGACAAGCACCCGCGAACCGGCGCGCCGCCGAACCCCGGCTGGTTCGCGCCGACGGCCGGCGCGGCGGCGACGGATGAGCCGAAGCCCGGTTCGCGCCCCGCGGCGGGCGCGCCCGCGCCCGGCGGCGCGGCGCTCGCCTTTGTCGCGCCCGCGCCGGCCGCCGGCGCCGGCTCGCTGCTCGCCGAAGACCTGTCCGCGACCGCTTTGCGCGGGCTGGCGACATTGGCCGCCCGCTTCTCCGCCGCGACGATCCTGTTCGACGCGATCTTCGTGCCGAGCGACAACCGCATCGTCGAGGAGGGCCGCATCCCCGGCCGTCCCGACATCGCCTATCGCTGGGCGCACGACGAAAGCGCAACCGCGGTCACCCTCAGGGTCCTCGTCGACGGCCAATGGCGAACCCTGGCCGTCGGCGGCGCGGCGCCAAACGGCTTCGTCTTCGACCGAGACGGCCGCGCCGTCGCGAGGATCGTCAGCGGCCCCGACGGGCGACAGACCCTGGTCGCCACGGTCGGCGCCCTCGACCGCGCCGTCGCCGATCTGCGCGGCAAGGACGACGAACCGGTCGCCGCGCCGATCGCTGAAGATCAAGAGCCCAGGCTCTGCCCTGAGCCGACGAACGAGCCGAGGACGACGACGTCGGCCAATTCGATCGCCTATCAGCAATACGTCAGCGGATTGGTTTATCCGCTGGCGATCTGGTTCGGCGGCCTGTTCTTTGACGGGTGCGATCCGCCTACAGGTCTCCTGCTCGAGGCCAAGGCGGACATCGACTTCATGTTCGACAAGAACGACGATGTGTACTGGTGGATCAAGCCGGAAAACAACCCGAAGATTCAGATGTTGAACCAAGCGGAAGCGGCGCTCGCCGCGGGCCGCTCGGTGGACTGGCACGCGCAAACCGAGAAGGGCTATCGCGGACTGACAAAGATCAGGGATGGCCTGAAGTTGCCCGAACGGTTGGTCGTGACGGTCGTCTACGATCCGAACTGAGGGGACACCCGCGATGACGATTCTACATCTCGACTTCTATTGGAGATCGCGCCATCCGTCGCAGGCGGACGACGCGCGCCGACTTTCGCGCTTCGTCAACGGCCTGCCGGACTTCGACCCGGTCTATCGCAGCTGGGTCGCCTCGCCCGAGACCAAAGAGCAGACGGTCCCCGTCCCGCTCAGCGAAGGCGAGGCGAAACGGCTGCTGATTGAAAACGTGATGCGCTACGATTTGCCGTCGGACCCTTGGCCGGAGCGCGGAAGCTACATCTGGGGCGGCCACGCCGGGCCTCCGCCTTATGACTTTCGCGAGGCGAGCGTCGCGGTCACCCGCTGCTATATTGGCGCATACGGGGACCCGGCGCGAAGCAATTCTATTGAAATGGGTCTCTCGGACGTGCGTCCATCCACGGGCCGCCCTTGGCGCGCGTCAGAGCTGAGACCGCTGATGAAATTCGCACGCGAGGTTTGGCGGCCGGCGGAAATGAGCGCGACGCTTACTTTCTTCGATCCGCAAAAAATCCCTGATTCGAGTTGGGCCGGCGGGGAGCGAACGCTCGAGCCCCGCATTGGCTGGATCACCTACCTGCCGCCCAACCTCGCCGCGCGGGCGAAATATCCCGCCGACGTCGCAGTCGAGACCCTCGCCGACGGCGCTGTGCTCGTCACCTTGTGCGAGGAGCCGTTCGGCAAGGGCGACGCCGCCGGCTTGGCGCGGTTGCATGCGCTCGAAGCCGCGCTGCGCCCGATCCAGAGCTGAGCGAAGGGGGCGCGGCGGAAGCATTGGCGGAAGCCGGACGGCTTCGCGAGCCGCTAAAGTGACAAGTGGTTTGGACACGTCGGCCAATGCCACCACCCGCGCGCGTTGTGGGACGTCAGCGCCAGATTACGGCCTTATGCCAGCGTGCGTCGAGATGGTGGTGTTCGCACACGTATCCAGAGTGGCGTCGGAAATGGCGCGCCCAAGGGGAATCGAACCCCTGTTTTCGCCGTGAAAGGGCGACGTCCTGGACCGCTAGACGATGGGCGCTGGCCGGCGTTTCGGCTCAGCCGGAACGCGCCTGCTATAAAGTCGTCCGGCGAGGCTGGCAAGGCCGGGAGGACGAATTCGAGCATCAATTCTCCCGGCTTCCTTTTCCAGCGGTTTACGCGCGACATTTGACGCGAAATGGCTGCGAAGGGGTGGAAAGGGCGGTTTTCCAACGCTTTTTCGTTGTCGCCGACTTGCGCGCGCCGCCCCGCAGGACAATCATGGCGCGTTTCAGGCGGGAGATCAGCCATGCGCGCGATTCGCATCCACCACACCGGGGCGCCTGACGTCATGCGCCTCGAGGATATCGAGATCCCGCCGCCGGGGCCCGGAGAAGCGCGCGTGCGCCATCACGCGATCGGCGTCAATTATCTCGACGTCTATTATCGCTCGGGTTTCTATCCGCCGCCGCCGCGCCCCTTTACCCCCGGCAACGAGGGGGCCGGCGAAATCGTCGCAGTGGGCAAGGGCGTCAAGGATTTCAAGCCCGGCGACCGCGTCGCCTACGCCTCCACGCTCGGTTCCTACGCCGAGGAGCGCAACGTCGAGGTCAAGCACCTCGTCAAGCTGCCCAAGGCGATTTCGTATGAAACCGGCGCGGCGATGATGCTCAAGGGCCTCACCGCGCAATATCTGTTGCGTCAGACCTACAAGGTGAAGGCGGGCGACACGATTCTCGTGCACGCGGCCGCGGGCGGCGTCGGCCAAATCCTGTGCCAATGGGGCAAGGCGCTCGGCGCGACCGTGATCGGCACGGTCGGCTCGCCGGACAAGGCCAAGCTCGCCAAGAAGGCCGGCGCCAAGCACGTCATTCTGTACCGCGAGGAGGACTTCGCCGTCCGCGTCGGCGAAATCACCAAGGGCGCCAAGTGCCACGTCGTCTACGACGGGGTCGGCAAGGCGACCTTCCCCGCTTCGCTCGACTGCCTCCGGCCGTTCGGCATGTTCGCGAGCTACGGATCGGCGTCCGGCGGCATCGAGTCCTTCAATCTCGCCCTGCTCGCGCAGAAGGGCTCGCTGTTCGCGACGCGGCCGACCTTGTTCACATTCCTGGCCGATCGCGCGCGGCTCGACAAAATGGCGCGCGATCTGTTCGCCGTCGTCTCCTCCGGCGACGTCAAGATCGCCGTCGCGGCGCGCGCGCCGCTGGCCGAGGCCGCGCGCCTCCACGCCGCCTTGGAGGCGCGCCAGACGACGGCCTCGTTGGTTCTCGTTCCCTGAAGGGCCGCGATCGGCGCCGGCGTATCTTGCGAATTCCTGAGTAAATCCTTTAGCGCGCCGCGATCAAATCAGACGCGCCCGCGCCTAGCCAAAGCCGCCGATACGGTTAGGATGGGTTTGCGTACGCGCGTCGGAGGAACGTTGGCGCGACGCGAGGAGGAATGCTTGAGCTCCGCGACCGCCACGTCCTCGTCGAGCATCGTTCCGCAAGCGGCGCCGCTATTGGCTGCGCGCGCCATCACCAAGCGATTCGGCTCGTTCGTCGCCAACGATCGCGTCGATCTCGCCCTGGCGCGCGGGGAGATTCACGCCCTGCTCGGGGAGAATGGCGCGGGCAAGTCGACGCTGGTCAAGATGCTCTACGGGCTGTTGAGTCCCAGCGAGGGCGAGATCCTCTGGGAGGGCGCGCCCATTACGCTGGCCAATCCCAACGCCGCGCGCGAGCTCGGCATCGGCATGGTGTTCCAGCACTTTTCGTTGTTCGACAACTTGACCGTCGCCGAGAACATCGCGCTCGTGCTGCCGACTTCGGAACGGCTGGAGACGATTCCGGCCCGCATCGCCGAAATTTCCCGCGCCTACGGCTTCGCCCTGGAGCCGGACCGGCCGGTCTATTCGCTTTCGGCGGGCGAGCGCCAGCGCATCGAGATCGCGCGCTGCCTGCTGCAAGACCCGAAGGCGCTCATTCTCGACGAGCCGACGTCGGTGCTGACGCCGCAAGAATCGGAAAAGCTTTTCGAGACGCTGGAGAAGCTCAAGGCCGAGGGCAGGGCGCTGCTCTATATTTCGCATCACCTGGAGGAAGTGAAGAGGCTGTGCGACCGCGCGACCATCCTTAGACTCGGCAAGGTGGTGGGAACCTGCGATCCGCGCGCCGAGACCGCGCGCTCGCTCGCGGCGCTGATGGTCGGCGCGCAGATCAAGGAGGTTCGCTCGCAAGGCGGCCATCGGCCGGGCAAGGCGCGCCTCGTCGTCTCCGATCTCAGCGCGCCGTCCCCCTCGTTGCACGGGGTTTCGCTCAAGGACGTTTCGCTCGCCGTGCGCGGCGGCGAAGTGCTCGGCGTCGCTGGCGTCGCGGGCAACGGGCAGTCGGAACTTTTCGCCTATCTCTCGGGAGAACTGATCGCCGGCAGGGCCGGGGCGATCCTCATCGACGACAAGCCGGTCGGCGACGTCGGCATCATGCGCCGGCGCGCGCTGCGCGCGGCGTTCGTGCCCGAAGAGCGCAACGGCCACGCCGCGGCGCCCGATTTCACGCTTTCCGAGAATATCGTGCTGACCGGACACGGCGCCAACGGCATGACGCACGCCGGTTTCATCGACGCGAACAAGGCGCTCGACAAATCGAACGAAGTCGTCGCGACCTTCGACGTGCGCAAGTCCGGCGCCGATCCCCTGGCGCGCACGCTCTCGGGCGGCAATTTGCAGAAATTCGTGGTCGGGCGCGAAATTTTAAGCGAGCCGGGCCTTTTCGTGGTCAACCAGCCGACCTGGGGCGTCGACGCCCTGGCGTCGGCCGCGATCCGTCAGGCGCTGCTGGATTTGAGCGCGCGAGGCGTCGCGGTGCTGGTCATCAGCCAGGATCTCGACGAACTCTTCGAGATCAGCGACCGTATCGCGGTCATTCATGCCGGGCGATTGTCCGAGCCGCGCGTTGCGCGCGAAACGACGCGCGAGGCGGTCGGCCTGCTGATGGCGGGAATGGACGAGGGCGATCATGCGCATTGACCTCGTCGCGCGCGCGCAGCGCTCGCGCATCCTCGAAGTCGTGGCGCCCGTCGCGGCGATGGCGGTGGCGATCGTGATCGGCGGCTGCGTCGTCGCCTTGATGGGGCGTTCGCCGGGAACCGCCTTCTCCGTTTATTTCGTCGAACCGTTGACGCAATCCTATTCGCTGCAGGCGATCGCGGTGAAAGCGACGCCGCTGGTGCTGATCGCGACGGGTCTGGCCTTCTGCTATCGCGCGAATTTCTGGAACATCGGCGCCGAGGGCCAGTTCATCGCCGGCGGCGCGCTCGGCGGCTGGCTCGGGCTGCTCACGCACGACGGCGCGCTTCAGGGCGCCCTGGGAAGCTGGTGGATCCTGCCGGCGATGATGATCCTGGGCGCGATCGGCGGCGCGCTCTACGCGCTGATTCCGGCGCTGTTGCGCGTCAGGCTCAACGTCTCGGAAATTCTGACCAGCCTGATGCTGGTTTACGTCGCCCAGCTCGCGCTGGATTGGCTGGTGCGCGGACCCTGGAAGGATCCGCAAGGCCACAACCTGCCGGTCTCCGTCAATTTCGATCCCGAGGCGAGCCTCCCCCTTCTCGTCGACGGCGGCTCGTTGCATCTGGGCGTGCTGTTCGCCCCCCTGGCGGGCGCCTTCGCGGCGCTGGTCTTTTCCAAGACGCTGTTCGGCTATTCCGTGCGCCTGGCCGGTTCGTCGCCGCGCGCGGCGCGCTTCGGCGGCTTCGACGATCAGAAGATCGCGATCTCCGTTTTCATGATTTCGGGCGCGCTGGCGGGGTTGGCCGGCGTCGTCGAAGTGTCGGGCAAGATCGGCCAGCTGCTGCCTTCGATTTCGCCGGGCTACGGCTTTTCCGCCATCATCGTCGCCTTTCTCGGCCGCCTGTCGCCGGTCGGCATTCTCATCGCCGGGCTGGTGCTCGCCTTGACGTTCGTCGGCGGCGAGGACGCGCAGATCGCGATGCATCTGCCCGGCGACCTGACGCTCGCCTTTCAGGGCGTGCTGCTGGTCTGCGTGCTCGCGGCGGACGTGCTCGCGCGCTACCGCTTGCACCTCTCGTGGGAATGGGGCGCCCGATGATGAACGCGCAGGCGATCGTCGACATCCTGATGATCGTGGTCTCCGCCGCGACGCCCTTGCTGATCGCCGCGGTCGGCGAGATCGTCGCCGAACGCGCCGGGGTGCTCAACCTGGGCCTCGAGGGCATGATGATCGTCGGCGCGGCGACCGGATTCGCCTTCGCCCATCTCACCGATTCGACGCTGGTCGGCGTTCTCGCCGCGGCGCTGTGCGGCATGGCGATCTCGGGCGTGTTCGCGTTTCTGGTCCTCGGGCTCGCCGCCAATCAGGTCGCGGCCGGCCTCGCGATGACGATTTTCGGCCGCGGCCTCGCCAATCTGATCGGCGCCGGCTTTGTCGGCCTCAAACGCACGCGCGCCGCCGAACTGCGCATTCCCGGCCTCAGCGATCTGCCGATCGTCGGAAAATTGCTGTTCGGCCAGGATTTCTTCGTTTACGGGGCGATTGTCCTCACCGGAGTCGTCGCCTACTGGCTGACGCGCACGCGCGCGGGGCTGACGCTTCGCGCGGTCGGCGAGAACCACACCTCGGGCCACTGGCTCGGCTTGCCCGTGCGTTCGATCCGTCTGGCGGCGATCCTGTTCGGCGGCGCCTGCGCGGGCGTCGCGGGCAGCTATCTTTCGCTCGCCTATACGCCGTTCTGGTCGCCGGACATGACGGCGGGGCGCGGCTGGATCGCGCTGGCGCTGGTGGTGTTCGCGTCCTGGCGGCCGTGGCGGGCGCTCGCGGGCGCGTTGCTGTTCGGCGGCGTCGCGGTGCTGGCGCTCGCCTTCCAGGGATTGGGGGTGCCGATCCCCGCGCAGGCGCTCAACGCGGCGCCCTATGTCACGACGATTGTCGTTCTCGTCATCTTGTCCGCGCGCGACGTGCGCGGCGCCACGGCGCCGCAATCCCTGGGAGTTTCGTTCATTCCCGACCGTTGAGGGCGCGCGGCCGGCCTCGTCGGGACGCTCCCGGCGAGGGTTTCGCCTGGCTCGAGGTTTCGGAAGCGACCGCCGAAATCCTCTCGAATGGGTCGACATGGGTTGAAGCAAAAGGGAGGTAAGAACATGCGTGCAACAATGACGGGAGTCGCGGCGACCGCGCTTCTCATGGCGCTGGCGGGCGGCGCTCAGGCGGCCGACAAGGTCAAGGCCTGTTGGGTCTACACCGGCCCGGTGGGCGATTTCGGCTATTCCTATCAGCACGACCAGGGCCGCCTCGCCGCGGCCAAGGCTCTAGGCGACAAGGTCGACGCGACGACGTTCGTCGAGAACGTTCCCGACAGCGACGCGGAGCGGGCGATCGAACAGCTCGCGCGCAGCGGCTGCAATATCGTCTTCACCACCTCGTTCGGCTTCATGGACCCGACGATCAAGGTCGCCAAGAAGTTCCCCAACGTGAAATTCGAGCATGCGACCGGCTACAAGCGCGCGCCGAACGTTTCGACCTACGCCGCCAAGTTCTACGAGGGGCGGTACGTCATGGGCCAGATCGCGGGCAAAATGACGAAATCGAACACTATCGGCTACATCGTTTCCTTCCCGATCCCGGAAGTCGTTTCCGGGATCAACGCCTTCGAACGCGGCCTGCAAACGACCAATCCGAACGCCAAGATCAAGATCGTCTGGGTCAACACCTGGTTCGATCCGGGCAAGGAAGCGGACGCGGCCAAGGCGCTGATCGCGCAGGGCGCCGACATCCTGACGCAGCACACGGATTCGGCGGCGCCGCTGCAGGAGGCCGAAAAAGCGGGCAAGCTCGGCTTCGGCCAGTCGTCCGATATGATGAAGTTCGCGCCGAAGGCGCAGCTGACCGCCAATACCGACAATTGGGGGCCATACTACACCCAGCGCATCCAGGCGGTGATCGACGGGAAGTGGAAGTCGGAAGACACCTGGGACGGCATCGGCAAGGGCATGGTCGTCCTGGCGCCCTTCGCCAACATGCCCGACGACGTGAAGGCGATGGCGGAAAAGACCACCGCGGACATCGGTTCGGGCGCGCTGCACCCCTTCGCCTGTCCCGTGCTCGATCAGGACGGCAAGGATCGCTGCAAAGCCGGCGCCAAGACGCTCGAGGACGGCGACATCCTCGGCATGAACTGGTACGTCAAGGGCATCGACGACAAAGTGCCGCAATAAGGGCGCAAAGCCCAGTCTCGAGCGGTCCCTCCGGCCGATTCGAGGGAAAATCCAGGAGGCGGCCTTCAGGTCGCCTCTTTTCCATTTGAAAATTAACCAGGCGGCCTTCAGGCCGCCTCTTTTCTATTTGAAGAGGGCGACCCGCGGACCCGCTTGGCGAGCCGGGAGCGGACTTGTATAGGTTGGCGCGGGGCGCGCGGCGCGCCGAACATCGCCGTCAGCAGAGGCTTAATTCTCCATGAGCGAACCGAACACCCTCAAAAGGGCCGTCGACGCGCCCGCCGTCAAGGAAGAGGGCTGGTGGGAGACCGTCAAGGTCATCGTCGAGGCGCTGATCATCGCGCTGGTGGTGCGAACGCTGCTGTTTCAGCCGTTCAACATCCCCTCGGGCTCGCTGGTGCCGACGTTGCTCGTCGGCGATTATCTCTTCGTGTCGAAATATTCCTATGGCTATTCGCATTATTCGCTGCCGGGATTTCTCGACCTGGCGCCGGCCTCGATGCCTGGCCGCCTTTTCGCTTCGCAGCCCAAGCGCGGCGACATCATCGTCTTCAAGCTGCCGCGCGACGGCGAGACCGATTACATCAAGCGCCTGATCGGCTTGCCCGGCGACAAGATCCAGATGATCAAGGACCGGCTCTACATCAACGGCCAGATCGTCGAGCGCGAGCCGCTGCCGCCTTACTCGACCACCGGACATTTCGGCTCGTCCGAGGACGTTCCCCATTACCTCGAAACGCTGCCGGGCGGGGTCAAGCACGAGATCATCCAGCTCGATGGCGACGCCAATCCCATGCCCTATACCGCCAATACCGACGTCTACGAAGTTCCTCCCGGGAATTACTTCTTCATGGGCGACAATCGCGACAATTCCAGCGACTCGCGCGTGCCCCCCGACAAAGGCGGCGTCGGCTACGTGCCGTTCGACAATCTCGTCGGCCGCGCCGAGGTGATTTTCTTCTCGGTGGACGGCGCGCCGGCGTGGGAATTCTGGCGTTGGCCCTCGACGGTGCGCTGGAACCGCATGTTCCATGCCGTGCATTGAGGCTCGCGCCGGTCGCCGCGCGGGCGCGCGGGAATGACCAGAAAGGCCAAAGCGGAGCTCGCGGCGCTCGAGGCGCGGATCGACCATCATTTCCGCGATCGTGATCTCATCGCGCGCGCTCTGACGCATCTCTCGGCGCCCGCGACCGGCGGCGCCGGACGCGTCCAGTCCTATCAGCGGCTGGAATTTCTCGGCGACCGCGTCCTGGGCGTCGTCGTCGCCCACATGCTCTATGAAGCCTATCCGCAAGCGAGCGAGGGCGAATTGTCGATGCGGCTCGCCAAGCTGGTGCGCCGCGAAACCTGCGCCGCCGTCGCGCAGGAATGGGACGTCGGCCCGCATGTGGTGATGGGGCAGGGCGAGGCGCGGGCCGGGGGACGCAAAAAGGCGGCGATCCTGTCGGACATTTGCGAATCCATCGTCGGCGCGGTGTTTCTCGACGCCGGCTTCGAGGCCGCGCGCGATCTGGTGACGCGCTCCTGGCGCGCGCGCATGGACGCCGACATCGAGCCGGAACGCGACGCCAAAACCGCCGTGCAGGAATGGGCGCAGGCGCGCGCGCTGGCGGCGCCGCGCTATGTCGAGGTCGCGCGCAGCGGCCCCGCGCACGCTCCGCAATTCATCATGCAGGTCGTCCTCGACGGCTTCGACCCGGAATTGGGCGAGGCGAGCTCGAAACGAGCCGCCGAGCAAGCCGCCGCGCAGGCGTTTCTCGCGCGCTGGAGCGCGACATGACCGAGACGCGATGTGGCTTCGTGGCGCTGATCGGCGCGCCGAACGCGGGCAAATCGACGCTGCTCAACGCGCTCGTCGGCTCGAAGGTTTCGATCGTCTCGCGCAAGGCGCAGACGACGCGCACCGCTGTGCGCGGCATCATCGTCGAGGGCGCGACGCAGATCATCTTCGTCGATACGCCCGGGCTGTTTGCGCCCAAGCGCCGGCTCGATCGCGCGATGCTCGCCTCCGCCTGGGGCGCGGCGGGGGACGCGGACGCGCTGGCGCTGCTCATCGACGCGCGCCAGGAAATTCTCGCCGCCGGCAAGCAAGGGCTCGAGGCGCCGAACGCCGAATTGAGCGAGCCGACGCGGGCGATCCTGAAGACCCTGAGCGAAAGCAAGGCGCCGAAGTTCCTCGTCCTCAACAAGGTCGATCTGGTCGAGCGCTCCGGCCTGCTGGCGCTCGCCGCCAGGCTCAACGCGGCGCTGAAATTCGACGACACGTTCATGATCAGCGCGACCACCGGCGACGGACTCGATCGCCTGCGCGAAAAGCTCGCGCTAACGATGCCGCCGGGGCCCTGGCTCTACCCCGAGGATCAGATCGCCGACGCGCCGATGCGGGCTCTGGCCGCCGAAATCACCAGGGAAAAGCTGTTCGAGCGGCTGCACGACGAATTGCCCTATCAGACGACGGTCGAGACCGAGTCGTGGAAGGACTTGCCCGACGGTTCGGCGCGCATCGAGCAAACGATCTATGTCACCCGCGACAGCCACAAGAAGATCGTCATCGGCGAGGGCGGGCGCACGATCAAGGCGATCGGCGCCGCCGCGCGCAAGGAGATCGCCGAGGCCAACGAGACGCCGGTGCATCTCTTCCTGTTCGTCAAGGTGCGCGAGAAGTGGCTCGACGATCCCGAGCGCTACCGCGCGATGGGGCTGGAATTTCCCAAGGGGTGAACGGAACGCCGCGAAGCGCTTCGTTCGCGGGGTCAGGCCGGAGGGGCGCCGGAGGACGGACCCGCCGGCGCGCGCGCCGCGCGCTCTTGGCCGAGCGTCTGGGTCAGCGCCGTTATCCCGGCTAGGCCTCCGAGCTGCATCGTTTCCACCGCGGTGCTCGGCACGATGACGATGGTGGCGTTGTCGCGCTTCAATCCCTCGTAGAGCATGTTCATCGCCCGCAAATGGAACGCGGTCGGGTTGTTGGCGTAGGTCAGCGCCGCCTCGGCGAATTTCTCCGCCACCTGGCGCTCGGAATCGCCGAGGATGACGCGCGCCTGGCGTTCGCGCTCCGCCTGCGCCTGCATCGACATCGCATCCTGCAGGGCCGGCGGGATCAGCACGTCCTTGACCTCCACCGAAATGACGTTGATTCCCCAGGGCTCGGTGCGCACGTCGATGATCTTCTGCAGTTCGGCGCTGATCTTCTCCCTTCCCTCCAGCATGTCCGCGAGCATGGTCTTGCCGATGACGTCGCGAAGCGCCGTCTGCGCCGCCCAGTTGATCGCCCCGTAATAGTCGGCGACGTCGAGCGCCGCCTTCTTCGGGTCGACGACCTTCCAGAACAGAACCGCGTCGACGTCCACCGGCACGGTGTCCTTGGTGAGGGTTTTTTCCGCCTTGAACGCGCTGGTGATCACGCGGGTGTCGATCCAATAGGGGACGGTCTCGATGATCGGAATGATGAAAAACAGTCCCGGGCCCTCGAGCGAGCGGAAGCGCCCGAGTCGCAGCACCACCACCCGTTCCCATTGATCGGCGATTTTGATGGCGTAAGCGACGATGAAGGCGACGACCAAGGCGAGGATGGCGATCCAGGCGCTCGCGAGGTAATCGGGCGGCGCAGCGGCCGAATAGGCCAAGGCCAGGCCGAGAGCGAGGATGACGACGAAGATCAGCGTCGGCAGGGCGTTGGATTTCCTCATGCTGTTGCTCCTCGTTCACTCCACAGACGAGCGCCGGAACCATGGAACTCTCTCACGGCGGCGCGTTCTTTTGATGACGGCCAGGGAACGCCGACCGCGCCCGCTTGTGTCTTGCCCCAAGCGCCGCGGCCCGTCCTTGAGGTCCGTCAATCCCAGCCGATTGTCGCGGGCGGCCGCCGCGGGCATGATCGGGGGCCGCAACGCCGGGAAAGAACCGCCTCATGCCGACCAACCTGCGCAATGTCGCCGCGCGCCTGTTCGCGCCGACGCGCGAAGCGCTCGCGCTGTGGTGCGCAATCGTCTTCCTCGGTTCGCTCGCGCTGTTCCTCTGGGGCCTCGGCGCCGCGCGCGACGTCTATTTCGACGAAACCTGGTACGTGCCGACCGCGCGCGCGCTGATCAAAACGGGAGAGATGCTGCATCCCGAACATCCCCCGCTCGGCAAGCTGCTGATCGCCTGCGGGATGCTGATCTTCGGCGACGACACTCTGGGCTGGCGCGCGATGAGCGCGCTGTTCGGATCGCTGACGCTTGTCGCGACGCTGATCTGGTCGTTCGCGTTGCTGCGCGATCTTAAGCAGGCGCTGTGGGCGAGCGCGATCACGCTGTTCGATTCCGTGCTCTACGTCCAGGCGCGCATCGCGACGCTCGACGTCTTCCTGATGGCCTTCTGCGCCTTGGCGCTGGCGTTCTTCACGCTGAGCCTGAAGGAAAGAAAGTCGCCGCGGAAGTCGTTCGTCCTGGCGATGCTGATGGGCGTCAGCCTCGGCCTGGCGAGCGCGTGCAAATTGTCGGGTTTGTTCCTGCTCGTCGGCATCCTCGCCGTGCGCCTGCTCATCGGCCTCTTCAGTTTCTGGCGCGTGCGCTTCGAAGACCCCAGGGAGACGGATTTCTTCGCGCCCGACGCCTGGGCGGCGCTGACCCCGTCGAAGGCGTTCCTCGCCTTGGTCGTCGCGCCATTCCTCGCGTATTTCCTCGCCTATCTCCCGCAAATGATCCACGAGGGCTCGATCCTCGAATTTTTCTCTTCGCAACGTCGCATGATCGAGATCATGACGGGGAAGTCGGCGACGCACCCTTATTCGAGCCTGTGGTTCGATTGGCCGGCGATGACGCGGCCGGTCTGGTATCTCTTCCATGTCGAGGGCGCCGGCGTCTCGGCGTGGAGCGCCGAAAATCCGGCGCAGGCGATCGTCGCGCTCGCCAATCCCTTGGTCTTCTACGCCGGCGAGGCGGCGATCCTGGTCATGGCGTGGCGGTGGATCGCTGGCCGCGAAATCGACGGGATGATCGTCGCCGTCGGCTTCCTCTCGCAATATCTGCCCTGGGCGCTCAATCCCAAGGGGCTCGAATTCTTCTATTATTACTTCCCCGCGCTGCTCTGCCTCGGGCCGGCGCTGGCGCTGACGTTCTTTCGCGCTCGCGCGCGGCTTCGAAACGGGGCGGCGCTCGGCTTTCTCGTCCTGGCGGGGCTGACCTTCGTCTTCTACCTGCCGGTGCTGTCCGCCCAATTCCCCGTCGGCCCGAACGGCTTTTCCCAGCGCATCTGGTTCGATTCGTGGCGTTGAGAGCGAGCCGGCGCGCTTCGACGAGCCTTTCGCTTTCGTTCTCGGCGGATGGCGGTTAGGAAGCGCCCATGTCCTCCCGCGACTCGCCCCAACCCCGCCCCAGCCCGCCCAAAATTTCGCGCTCCGACGCGGCGTTCTGGCGCGTCACCGGCCCCATGTTCCTCGGCGGCTTTTCCACCTTCGCGCTGCTCTATAGCGTGCAGCCGCTGATGCCCGTGTTCGCGCGCGAATTCGCGGTTTCGCCGGCGGTCGCCAGCCTGTCGCTGTCGGTGGCGAGCGGCGTGCTCGCCGTCGCGATGATCGGCGCGGGCGCGGTTTCCGAGTTTTTCGGACGCAAGCGCGTCATGGTCGTTTCGCTCGCCGCGTCCTCGCTCGTCACGATGCTCGCCGCGCTGGCGCCGGACTGGCCGACGCTGCTGGCCTTGCGCGCGCTCGCCGGCCTCGCGCTCTCCGGCCTGCCCGCGGTCGCGATGGCCTATCTCGCCGACGAGATGGACGCCGAGGCGATCGGCCTGGCGATGGGGCTCTATATCGCCGGCAGCACGCTGGGCGGAATGGCCGGACGCCTCGTCGTCGCCGCGCTCAGCGATCTCTCCGGCTGGCGCCCGGCGATCGCGGCGGCGGGCGCGGTCGGCCTCGTCGGCGCGGCGCTGATCGCCTTCGCTTTGCCGGTCTCGCGCGATTTTTCGCCGCGCCGGCCCGACTTCCGCGGGCTCGCCGCCTCGCTCGCCGGACATTTTTCCGATCCCGGCCTGCGTCTGCTGTTCGCCGAGGGGTTTCTGTTGTTGGGCTCGTTCGTCTGCGCGTACAATTACATCGGCTTTCGCCTGGCGGCGCCGCCGTTTTCGTTCAGCCAGACCATTATCGGCCTCGTCTTCGTGCTCTACCTCGTCGGCGCGGTCAGCGCGCCGGTGATGGGGGATCTGGCCGGCCGTTATGGGCGCCGGCGCATGCTGTGGATCGCCATCGCGATCGAATTGACGGGCGTCGCCGTGACGCTGCCGGACAATATCGTCGCCATCGTCATCGGCGTCGGCTTGATAACCTGGGGCTTCTTCGGCGCCCATTCGATCGCCTCGAGCTGGGTCGGCCTGAGGGCGCATGGCGCGCGCGCCCAGGCCTCGGCGCTCTATCTCTTCTTCTACTATGTCGGGGCGAGCCTGGCGGGCTCGGCGGGCGGCTTGTTCTTCGCGCGGGCGGGGTGGCCGGGCGTCGCGGGGCTGCTCGCGGCGCTGACGGGAAGCGCGCTCGTCATCGCGCTGCGCCTTTCAAAAGTCCCGCCGCCGCGCCATCTTACGCGGAGTTGAGTCGGAGCGGCGCGATGGAATGGCGCGACGAAGGCATCGTCATCGGCGTGCGCCGCCATGGCGAGAGCTCGGCGATCGTCGAGGCGATGACCCGCGCGCATGGACGCCATCTCGGCCTCGTGCGCGGCGGCCGGTCGACCCGTCTGCAAAGCGCGCTGCAGCCCGGCAACAGTCTCGGCCTCGTCTGGCGCGCGCGCCTCGACGAACATCTCGGCGCCTACGCCGTCGAGCCGCTGGCGCTGCGGGCCGGACGCCTGATCGCGAGCGGCCTCGCGCTCTCCGGCGTCGGCTATCTCGGCGCTCTCCTGCGCCTGTTGCCCGAGCGCGATCCGCACGAGCGACTGTTCGAAGCGCTGGGATTGATCGCCGATCATCTCGACGACGTCAGCCTCGCGCCGGCGCTGGTCGCGCGTTTCGAGGCGCAGGTGCTCGCCGAATGCGGCTTTTCCCTCGATCTCGAGCGCTGCGCGGCGACCGGCTCGCGCGAGGATCTGATCTATGTCTCGCCGAAGTCGGGCCGCGCCGTCAGCGCTTCGGCAGGCGCGCTGTGGCGGGAGCGGCTGCTGCCGCTGCCCGCTTTCTTGCACCCCGGCGCCGAGGCGCCGGCGCCCAAGGCCGCCGAGATCGCCGACGCGTTCCGCCTGACCGGCTTCTTCCTGACGCGCGATCTCTTCGCCCCGCGCGGCCTGCCACTGCCGGATTCGCGGCGCGCGTTCCTCGCGGCGGCGGCGAAGGAGGGCGCGTCGATGTCCGCTTCCTCAACGCCTTCACAATGACTATAGATTGCTCTTTGCGGTCGAGCCGGGGCGCCGTCGCGCGTCGAGAAGACCGAGGACGGGAGGAGTTGGGACATGGCCGACATCCTGCTTGACGCCAACATCGCCAGAGCGATCGGGCGGGCTCTTCAATCGCAGGTCGGCGACATGCCGGCGATGGATTCGTTCCATCGCGCGCTCGCCGAGATCCTGTTGAGCGCATGCGATGCGGAAGAGACGCCTGAGGACGCCGAAATCCGCAGGGCGGTCTCCTCTCAACTCGACGCCAAGGGTGGAATCCGCCACCCCTTGATCAGCGTCAGCGTTCACGACGGCGTCGTGGAATTGCGCGGGACGACTCCGAGCGAGCATCATCGCCAGGCGCTGCTTGCGCTCGCGCAGAACGTGGCGGGCGTCAAGGCCGTGCACGACCATCTGATCTGGATGGACGAAGCGACGGGAGTCTTCATGCCGTCGCCCGAGGATTCCTCGCCGGGATGATAGCGGCGGCCGCGCCGATCGGGAGCGGTTGCTTTGCCCGCGTCGCGGGCCGCGGCGATGGCTTGCTTGACGTCTTCGTCGCCCGCCGCTTACGTCATACCGGGATTAAGCAGGCTGTCGGCGTGATCCTCGCCCTCACTGCGCGCGGTTGGGGTTGACCTGCTGGATAGCGATGGCGCTAGGCTCGCCAATTCGCACCTTTTTCGTCGACGCCGTAGGATGTTGCTGACGGTTGTGCACGGCTTCGGCGATGGCGGCGGCCAACGCTTCGGCTTTGGGTTGCGGCGACTTCGCGGCGTCCGGGGCGGCGCTCGCGTTCGTCGCGGGCGCAGGGCCGGCCGCGGCGCCTTTCGGCGCGATCTGCGGGGCGGAACCGACCTGCGGGGGTTGATTGAGTCGCCCGGGTCGGACGCGCACGCCCATCACCTTATGCGCATCCGTATCGAATGCGCATTCGTAAGTGACCCGCACCCACTCCTTCTGCGGATTCATGAAGCGGATCGAGTCGCCGCGATAGACGGCGACCGCGGACTTGTCGTCGGAGGGATCGGCCTCCTGGAACAGGCCGGCGAACGGACGCGTCAGCCAATCGTAGTCGATCGGCGCCTGCGCCTCGATCGGTCGCGCGCAGGCCTGCGCCGCACGATCCATGTTGACGCGCACGCAGGCCGCGTCGCATTTCGGCGCGGCGCGGTCGTGACCAGGGGCGGCGCCTTCCGCAGCGGGATGTTCGGGCGCGGGATTGGGCGGGCCGCTGGGCGCCGCCTGTTGTCCGAACGCGGTTCCCATAAGCAGCCACGCCGTTGCGCCCGCCGCCCATGCAAACAAAGGCCGTCCGAAGACTTGGATACGCATCGCGGACACTCCGGCTTCTCACAGCGAACACGAACGGGTTCGCTTTCCCTAGCGCTTCCGTAAGGCTTCCTTAGCGCCTCCTGCCGCGCCTCCGCAAGCGCGATGGGCCTGCGGCCGCGAGCGAAGCCGTCGCGGTCGATGGCCGCCGCATCGCGATCGTCGCCTGCAAGAGCGGCAGCCTTGACATCGCGACAGGACCGACGACCGGCGGCCGTCCGCCCCGCGTCGCCCGGGAAGGCGCCACTGCGTTCCCCAACGTCATGCGGCTCGCCTTCTTCTTGACAATTGCTCCGATCGAACGTCGCCGCAAGGCGATCCCGCGCACCTTAGAATCCCTGTTACTGCTGTTAGAATTGCTCTTAGTTGCGCGCCAAGTAGAAGTAAATACACGAGAAATAGTCGCCGGGCTGAATCTGGCGACGGCCCCATTGTGAAACGTAAAAGTGATTCGGGTCAACTTATTGCCTATGCGTCAATTCGCGCGTTGATCCGTGAAATGAAAGGCGCCTATCGTTAATAACTCGTTAACACTCTACCGAGGCCAGTAGGTCTTGCGAGCAATGTCGGGAGCGGCGTGCGGCGGCGCGGCTCAAGAGTGAAGAGGAGCGATTCATGAAAAAGATTCTTCTCGTTTCTGCAAGCGCCTTGAGCCTCGCGGCCGCGTCGTCCGCTTTCGCGGACAGCAATAAGGTCTATCTCGATCAGACTGGCGTCGACGAGACGGCGACGGTCACGCAAAGCAATAATGGCAACACCGTCGGCACGGCCCTCGACCCGTTCGCTCAAGGGAATGGCGTGCACGCCGGCTCCTCCGGAAATAGCCTGACGATCACCCAGACGGGAAACGACAACTCGGTGTCGAAGGACTCTCCCGGATTCCAGCAGGGCGCAGGCAACACCGCGAACATCAGCCAGGCGGGCTATCAAAGCGACGTCGAGCTGCAGCAGACCGGCACTGGGAATGGGACGCCCGCCGCTGGCTGGGGCTGGACCAATGATCCAAGCGTCTACAATGGCATATCGCAGGACTATTCCGCGAGCGGCAGCAAGATCACGCTCACGCAGAACGGCAGCTATAACGTCTTCGATCTCGGTCAGGGCGGCGCCGACAACAAAACGTTTGTGACGCAGGACGGCGACAGTGTCGGGTTTGCTTTTGTGAGGCAGGCGGTCGCGGTGCTGACGCCGCCGATTGACGACTCCGGTCTAATTTTTCCCATGTACGGCAGCGACAACACCGCTTCGGTCTCACAGACAGGCGGGCCGGCAAATTACGCCGTCGCCGTGCAGGGCGCCGGGAATGGCAATAACCTGACGATCAACCAGAATGGCGACTACCTCGGCGCCAATATCTGGCAAATCGGAAACGGCAATTACGCCGCGTCCTACCAGACCGGCAATCATAACGTGATTGGCGTCAGCTCGACCATTTTGGTGGTGCCAGCCACGGATACGCCGTTCGTGCAGACCGGCAGCCACAATGGGCTTGCCGCTTTTCAGGGCGGCTCCGACAACCTCCTGAATGGCTACCAATATGGCTCGGATAACCAGATTTTGTCCGGTCAATACGGAACTGGGTCGTCGGCCGTGATCCATCAGGATAATTCGTCGAGTTGGGGTAGCGACAACACAGTGGTGAACGTCCAGGGAAGCAATTCCCAGTTGGTTGCGACTCAGACCAACTCCGATGGGTATATCTACAACAATCAGGACGGGTATGCACTGGCGACGATCACGCAGAATGGTTATCACGACAGCAGCACTGGCAACCAGTTCGGTGGCCCCTCCTCGGGACTTCAGAATACCGCGACCGTCAGCCAGGGCGGGAGTTATGACGTCGCGTTCTATTCACAGAGCGGTTCGAGCAACACCGTTGGTGTGACCCAGACTGGCGGCCACGACGTATCAAGCACTTTGCAGACGGGCAGCGGAAACTCCGCGACCGTCACTCAGCACTAAGTCACTCAGCACTAATCTGTGCTGATTGGGGTGAGGCGTTCGCGCCTCACCCGTTTTGCCAGGGGGATCCGCGATGGGCCTGCGGCCCGCGTTTTGATTGACGGCTCCTCCGATTGAGCGTTGCCCCAGAGTAATCTAGGGCACAGTGAAGTTGTGCGTCCCATTCTGACGAGCGTAGGGAAATGAATCCGAAATAGCCGTAAGGCAAGCTCTGCGGGGCGCCTAGCTTAAATCATAAAATTGATTCGAATCAACCTGAAGGTTGTGAAAACCGCCTATCCCTAACAAGTCGTTAACGTCCTACCGAGGCCAGTAGGACTTGCGAACGACGTCAAACTCGGGGCGCAGCCGCGTCCCCGGAAAGTGAAGGGGAGCCATTCATGAAAAAGATTCTTCTCATTTCGGCAAGCACTTTGAGTCTCGCGGTCGCATCGTCGGCTTGGGCGGACAGCAATACGGTCTATCTCGATCAGACTGGCACCGACCAGGGCGCAACGATCACACAATCGGGAACTGACAATACCGTCGGCACGAGCGGCCACAACAACGCGTTCGTTCAGGGGAACGATACAAGCGGCACTGGCGGAAATGTCCTGTCCGTCACCCAGACGGGAAATAACAACTCAGTGATGCCCGGATTCCAGCAGGGCACGGACAACACTGCGAACATCAGCCAAGCGGGACAGTACAGCGACGTCACGTTGCAGCAGGCGGGGTCGAACAACGGCCAGCCCGCCTCTCCTGCGTGGAACAATGATAGCGTCTACAACTCGATAGTGCAGGACACGACAGCGTACTCCAGCACGATCTCGCTCACCCAGAACGGCAACAGTAACGTCTTCGATCTCGCTCAGGGCGGCACTGGCAACAAGATGACAGTGACGCAGGACGTCAACGACAATGGATATGTTTTCGTTAGGCAGAGCGTCGACCCGTCGGTGCCGGCCGCTGACGCTTATGGCCATTATTATCCGCTCGGTGGCGACGACAACACCGTTTGGGTCTCACAGAGCGGCACCAATGTAAATTACGCTGTCGCCATCCAGGGCGGCGGCGATTCGAATAAGCTGGCGATCAATCAGAACGGCTCTCTCCTCGCCGCCAACATCTGGCAGAATGGATCTGACAATATTGCCAACTCGTGGCAGACTGGGAACAACAACGCAATCGGCATGGCGGGCACGAATGCGTACGCCAACGATAATCCGTTTGTGCAAACCGGCAACTACAACCTGCTTAACTCTTGGCAGAGTGGCGCCTCCAACAACGAGCTGAATGGCGCACAGTTTGGTACGGGTAATGCTATTTGGTCCGCTCAATACGGAGACGGATCGACGGCACTCATTAACCAAGATACGTCGTCGAATTACGGCAACTACAATAAAGTGTTGAACTTCCAGGGAAACAATGCCCAGTTGGTTGCGAGTCAAACCAATTCCGATGGGTATATCTACAACAATCAGGATGGGTACTCGCTGGCGACGATCACGCAAAGCGGCTATGGTGACAAGAGCGTTGGCTCCCAGTTTGGTGGCACGTCGGGGCTTCAGAACACCGCGACGGTCACCCAGAGCGGGAGCTATGATGTCGCGTTCTATTCACAGAACGGTTCGAACAACTCGGTCACTGTGATTCAGGACGGTAACCATAACATGTCAAGCACCACGCAAAGCGGCACGGGCAATACCGCGACCGTCACTCAGCACTGATCTATGCTGACAAGGGTGAGGCGTTCGCGCCTCACCCATTTCATCAGGAGGGATGCGCGATGGACGCCGCAAGCGCCGATGTTCCTCCGGCGATCGTCTGCTCCGTCGAGGCGGCGCGTTCCGGAGCGTCGTTAGGGCTGCGCGGCCGGATCGTCAGCCAAGAGCCCGCGTCCGGCCATTATCGCCTCGAAATCATAAAAGAGAGCCGCAGCGGAACCTCGCGGATCGCGCAGTCCGGGGCGTTTGCGACGTCCGCGAACGAACCCGCCTTCGTCGGCTCGGCGACCGTTGATTTCCCTAGGGGAAGCCGTATACTCGCGCGCCTCAGTGGCGAGGCGCTCGACCAGTCTTTCACCTGCCACTTCGACGAGAAGTCCGATGAATGAGAAGTCGCCACGGCTGCTGTGCGCGATCGTCGTCGCGACGCTGGCGACGCAGGCCGCATTCGCGCAGAGCGCCCAGATCGATTCGAACTATACCGATCTCTCCACCTATCTCCTCGTCGGCGGCAAGGCGCTGCCGACCGCCCTGGTGTTCCCGAGCCCGGCGACGGGCGGCAACCTCTCCGTCATCACGCAAGTCGGGCAAAACAATGTCGCGACCGTGGATGTGCAGGGCGCGGGGAACAGCACCAGTCAAATTCAGTCGGGCGCTTTCAATGTGTCGACGCTCGCCGTCACCGGCGATCTCAACCGCGTCGCCACGACGCAAATCGGCAATAGCGACAGCGTCAGCCTGACGGTGTCCGGCCAGGGCGACACCGTCTCGCAAACCCAAATCGGCGTCGGTTTGAGTTACAGCCTGACTGAAATCGGCAATGGCAAAAGCATCAGCGTGCTGCAGATTGGAGCTAAGTGATCGATGTTTCGTTCTCGTTCTCGATCGACGGCGCTGGCCGCGGCGGCGCTCTTGATGGTTTCCGGCGCCGCCAGCGCTGGGAACATCATCTACACGCCCGTCAACCCAGCCTTCGGCGGCAGCCCGCTGAACGGCAGCTGGCTGTTGTCGCAGGCGCAGGCGCAAAATCAGTTCGCTCAGAGCAGCTCCTCGGCGAGCGCGGGCCTCACCGCCGGGCAGCAGTTCGCTAGCGAATTGACGAGTCAGCTGTACGCGTCGCTTGCCAATCAGATCACGCAGGCGATCTTCGGCCCCAACGCTCAGACGAGCGGCACCTACACGTTCGGGGGAACGACGGTTTCCTTCAAAACCGTCGCCGGTGAGATCGAGATCAGCGTCAACGACGGGACGAGCATAACAAACATCACCGTGCCGGCCGCCCCGTAAGGCGCGTCGAAATGCCGCACGGAGCAGGCCGACGCTTCGCCCGCGATGACGACAGAGGCCTGGTTCGATCCAAGGACAGCGCGCTCTCGAGATCGACGCTTGGCGAAGTGTGTCCCAAAAGCCTTCCCAAGGGATAATTGACCTCGCCGCACGGCCCGATAAGGTCAAACCGCTGGCAAACGCGTCAAATCGATTCTAATAGACAATCGCGGCGCCTGCGTTTGGGGAGCATTCATGACACGTTGGGTGAGAGTTGCGCCGTTACTCTGCGTCATGTTGCTGGCCAGCTGCGCGCAGCCCTCGGTGACGCCCGACCTATTGGAGCAAGCGCCTGTGGTGACGCCGCCGTCGACAACGGGCGTCAATCTCGAAACCCTGCCGCCCCCGACGCGAAAAGTCGACATCGCCGTCTATCAGTTTCCCGACCTGACGGGCAAGAACGAGCCCAACGACAATATCGCCGAATACTCGCGGGCGGTTACGCAGGGCGGCGCGGGATTGATCGTCGACGCCTTGAAGCGCGCCGGCGGCGGCCGCTGGTTCACCGTGGTCGAACGCACGGGCCTCAACGACCTCCTGCAGGAAAGGCAGCTCATTCGCGCGACGCGGCAAGAGTATGACAAGGATCAAGCCAAGCCGCTTCCGCCGATCCATTTCGCGGGATTGCTGATCCAGGGCGGCATCCTCACCTACGACGCCAACACGATGACCGGAGGAATCGGCGCCAGTTTCCTCGGCATCGGCGTGAACACGCAATATCGGCGAGACGTGGTCACCGTCGGGGTTCGCGTCGTCTCGGTGCAGAGCGGCGAGGTTCTGAGCAGCGTGACCACGACGAAGACGGTCTATTCGGCCGGCATAACCGGAAGCGTTTATAAATACGTCTCGATCGATCAGATACTGCAGGCGGAAGGGGGCTTCACGCGCAACGAGCCGACGCAGCTTGCCGTTCGTCAAGCGATCGAACTCGCGGTGTACGCCACCATCATGGAAGGCGCGCGCAACGGGCTTTGGCGTTTCGCCGATCCAAGCGTCGGGAAGGCGCTGACCCGCGAATATATCGACCGCGATAAGCCCGGCGAAGCGGCGGTCCAAGCCAAGGCTGCGGCCGACGCTCTCGCCCCCACTCAGTGATGGCCGCCGCGGCCGCAACGGCGCGAAAGGGGCCGGCGCTGTCGATTGCGCTCGCCCTCGCAGCCGCGGCGGTCGTGTCCATAACCGCCGCGCGCGGCCAAAGCGCCGAGGGCGATCTCGTCGTGCGACCCGCGGCGCAATCCTCGGGCGCGGTTCTCGGCGAAGGCTCGGCGCCGATCGTCCTGCGGATCCCCATGCCGGACCGACGCGTCTGGCAGCCGATCGTGCGGGAGGCGGCGCAGGCGCAGGGACTTCCCGCGGATTTCCTCGATCGCGTTCTCTGGCGGGAAAGCATGTATTTTCCGCTGGCCCAGAGCCGCGTCGGCGCGCAAGGGATCGCGCAATTCATGCCCGGCACGGCCAACGAGCGCGGGCTCGCCGATCCCTACGATCCGAAAATCGCGATCCCCGCCGCGGCCGCCTATCTGCATGCGCTAAAGCGTCAGTTCGGAAGCCTCAGTCTCGCCGCCGCGGCCTATAACGCCGGGCCTCGAACGGTTTCGCGGTGGCTCGCCGGCGAGATCGAGCTGCCGCGCGAAACATTGGCTTACGTCCAGTCGGTGACGGGCGACGATCTCGCTCCGGCCACGTCGGCGCTGCTCGTTGGGGTTCGCCAGCCAAGCGAGGCTCCGCCGGCGGCGCGGCGATTCAGCGGACTCAAACTGTCGCCCGAAGCCGCGCTTTGCGCGAATTTTTCGACGACCGACCGGCCCTGCCGCATTCAGAAAGCGTATTGAGGCCTTATGGCGGCGGCCCGGATTCTTGGCCCGACGCGCCGCTGTCGTCCAACAACTTGTCGCCGCGATCGCCGCCGGCCCCCGGCGCCAGCCGACTGTCGAAACCGGAATTGCGCTGTATGCATTCCTGCATCAGCCTCGGATCGTTGATTCCGGTGCACTCGTGCACCGCCTGAGGCGAAGGATTCTCCTGCGCGGCGGCCGCTGAGCCGAGGAAAGCAAGAACGGCAAGAGCCGAGGATCGGCGCAACATTCCCAGCTTCTCCGCTCGCGCAATGTCTTGAGACGAGATTAGGCATTGTGAGAGAAGTTTATCAAGATATGAAGACGGCCGCGAGCGAGGAACCCCTACCGATTTCGTTCATTTGGCGGCGCGCCGCCGGAATCGAACGACGTGGCGCGCGTCAGCTCTGAACGACAGACATTCGAAGCTTCTCGTCACGACATCCGCGTCGATGGAAAACTAAGTCTTGGTCGTCGCTGACGTTCCCGAAGCCAAAGCGCGTCGTGATGGGATCGTTCGCCAGCGCAGTCGCCATTGCGCCGCGCTATAGCTCTCGAAAGTCGTCCACATTGCGGACATAATTATCCGCAATATGCGAGACGCTCGTATAGCGCAATCACGTCTGCGTGTTGGAAAACGAATACAAATATAATACGCACACAATAAATGATTGCGGCTGCATCCAAGAAAGGGAGATCGTTATAGATAGCCACGCTGAGCGTGGCTTTTTGTGTGTATATTAAATGAATGGAGTGAGTTGTTGAAAGTTAAGCTAATGACGGCCGCTCTCGCAGCGGCTTTTTTGTTGCCGGGCGCCGCGCAGGCGCAAAAGTTCGTCGCGCCGCCGAGCGCTTCCGCTTCGCCCGCGGGCGGCGACGTGGTCGCCGAGGCGACGCGGTGGCTCGGTTCGGGCAACATGACCGGCATGGCCGGCCCGTGGTGCGCGGACGCGGTTTCCTTCTGGCTGCGCCGCACCGGCCATAGGCCGCTCGCCAGCCGGCTCGTCGCTTCGGCGCTCGATTACGGCCCGCGGCTGTCCGGCCCGCAGGTCGGCGCGCTCGCGGTGATCCGCACGCGGCGGGGCTGGGCCGGCCATGTCGGCTTCGTCGCCGGCGTCGAGCCCGACGGCTCGATCCGCCTCATTTCCGGCAACTGGGGTCGCCGCGTCGCCGATGCGATCGTCTCGCGCGACGTCGTCGTGGCGTTCGTCGAAGTTCGCTAGAGAACGCCGGCTTCAAACCGCTTGCTACGCCCCGAGCGTCGCGAAGCGAACGATGCGGCAGGCCTCGCCCGCTTCGGCGGGCGGGGCGCCGGGAGCACGCACGATCAGCGCTTCGGCGCGCGCGAGCGCCTTGACCAGCGAGGAATCCTGCGATTCCACAGGGCTGGCGAGAAAGACGCCGTCGCCGTCGCGCGTGAGAGTCGCGCGCATGTAGTCCTGGCGCGCCGCATTGGCGGCCAGGGCGACAGCGAGGCGCGCGGGCTCGCTGGGGTCGGCGCCCGCTTGCGGGTCGCCGACCAGCGCGCGCAGCAACGGCCTGAGGAACAGAAGGGCGCAGACCGTCGAGGACGTGGGATTGCCGGGCAGGCCGAGCACGCGCATCGCGCCGAGCCGGCCGTGGATCAGCGGTTTGCCCGGCCGCATGGCGATGCGCCAGAAGCCGAGCTCCATGCCGGCGTCGATGAGCGCCTTCTGCACGAGATCGTAATCGCCGACCGAAGCGCCGCCGAGCGTCACCAGCACGTCGGCCTTGGCCTCGCGGGCCGCCGCGAGGCTGCGCGCCAGCGCACTCTGGTCGTCGACGGCGATGCCGAGGTCGATCGGCTCGCCGCCGGCCGCGACGACGATGCCGGCGACGGCGAAATTGTTGGAAGCGACGATCTGAGCGGGGCCGCGCGCCGCCCCGGGCGCGACCAATTCGTCGCCGGTGGCGAGGATGGCCACGCGGGGACGCCGGCGCACGGGTAGCGCGGGGTGGTTGGCCGCGGCGGCGAGCGCGATGTCGCGGGGGGTGAGGCGCCGGCCCGCGGCGAGCATCGCTTCGCCCTCCTCGAAGTCGAAGCCCGGCGTGCGGACGTTTTCGCCGGGCGAGACGCCGGCCTGAATCGTGACCGAGGCGCCCTCGCGCCGCGCCTCCTCCTGCACGACGACGGCGTCGGCGCCGTCCGGCATCGGCGCGCCGGTGAAAATCCGCACGGCCTCGCCCTTTGCGACGCGACCGCCGAAGGCGCGCCCCGCCGCCGACTCCCCGATCACCTGGAGCCGCGCCGGCGCGGGGACCGCATCGGCCGCGCGCAGGGCGTAACCGTCCATCGCCGAATTGGCGAAGGGCGGCTGAGCGCGCAGCGCGCGCACATCGCGCGCCAGCGTGCGTCCCAACGCGTCGCCGAGCGCGACGCTTTCCTCGTCCGACGGCTCGCGAGCCGAAGCGAGCACGCGCTCCAGCGCCTCCGCGACCGAAATCAAGCCGCCGCTCATTGCGCCGGCGCCTCGGCGCGCCAAAGGCCCGACTTGCCGCCGCGCTTCTCGATCAGGCGCACGCCTTCGATGCGCATGCCGCGATCGACGGCCTTGGCCATGTCGTAAATCGTCAGACACGCGACCGCGACCGCGGTGAGAGCCTCCATTTCAACGCCCGTCTGGCCGTGCGTCTTGGCTTCGGCGCGCACGATCACGCCGGGCGGCGCCGTGTCGGGCGTCAGGTCGACGGAGACCTGGGTCAGCGCGATGGGGTGGCACAGCGGGATCAACTCGTGCGTCCGCTTGGCCGCCATGATGCCGGCGATCCGCGCCGCGCCGAGCACGTCGCCCTTCTTGGCGTCGCCGGAGAGGATCAATGCCAGGGTCGCGGGTTGCATGGCGACGCGCCCCTCGGCGATCGCGACCCGGGTCGTCGCTTCCTTTTCGGAAACGTCGACCATGCGCGCCTCGCCCGAGGCGCCGATATGCGTGAGCGCGGTCATGCCCCCATCAATCAAGTTTCGCCGCCGCTGGCAATGGCCTCGCTACGCCCGCCCATTGCCTCGCGCTTCGGCGTCGGATAATTCGATGACGATGGTCCAGACCCGATCCCAGCCAGCCGGCCTCGCGGTCCGCGAATGCGGAACCTGCGCTTTGTGCTGCAAAGTGTACCACGTGCCCGCGGTCGACAAGCCGGCCGGCGTCTGGTGCCGGCACTGCGAACCCGGCGTCGGCTGCGCCATTCACGCGACGCGGCCGCTGCATTGCCGCCAATTCTTCTGTCTTTGGATGACCGACGCGAAGGTGCCGGAGGCGTGGAAGCCGGATCGTTCGCGGATCGTGCTGTCGATCTTTCCCGGCAACGGCTTCCTCTACGCGCAGGTCGACCCCGGCTCGCCGCAGGCTTGGCGAAAGGCGCCCTATTACGACGATTTGCGCCGCATGGCGAAGCGTCTGATCGAGCAGGGCCGCCACGTCATCGTGTTCGTCGGCGATGTCGCGACGCTGATCATGCCTGAGGAAGCCGTGCCGCTCGGCAAAATGAGCGCGCAGGACAATTTTCGCGTCGAGGCGGCGTTCGGCCCGAAGGGGCCGACCTATCGAGCGGTTCGCGCCTGAGCGGGCGCTTCGCCACACCGCGCGCTCATTTTACGACTGTCACCGTGCAGGGCGCGACCGCAATCAGGCGATCGGCCGTGCTGCCGATCAGATGTTCGTAAAGCGCCGAGTGGCCGAGGTAGCCTACGACGAGCAGGTCATAGCCGCCGCGCTCGATGAAATCGACGATCGTCGGCACGGGATGCCCGGCGACGATTCGCGCCTCGAATTCAACGCCCTGGGCCTGCGCCAGCGTCTTAGCCGAGGCGACGACCGTGTCGAACGCGCTCGTCCGGTCCCGCTGCGCCTCGGCGACCACGTCGACGACGGCGGGAAAACGCTCGAGATCCTCGACACAGACCATGGTAAGAGGAACGTTGAGCCGCTTGGCGAGCTCCAGCGCGCTTTCGAGCGCCTTGGCGGCGCCCGGCGACCCATCGTTAGCGACCAGCATCTTGCGATACATTCGTCCCTCCTCGGCGATTGCGGCGCGTCGACCCGCCTATCCTGTGGCGAGGCAAGCTACGGCGCGAGAAATCGCCGCGCAATGAGCGTTGTCAATTGGCGGAGGATATCGGGCCGTCCGCTCCGCCCAATCATATTTCAGACCGACCCGCCGCCAGGCCTTGAGAAAGCCCGGCAAGCCTGAAACATTGACCGGCGTCGCGTTCAATCAATCGGAGGCCCTTCATGCGAAAGCTCGCCATTTCCCTCGCTGACGAGCGCGCGCGATGAGCGACGCCGTCGCCTATCTCGCGCGCGCCATCGAGCAGGGACGGGGTCTGGCGCGCGCCGATCTCGTGCTCAAGGGCGGGCGCGTTTTCGATCTGGTCACGGGCGAACTGACCAAGAGCGACGTCGCTGTCGCCAACGACCGCATCGTGGGAACGCAGGGCGACTATCGCGGCGCGGTCGAGATCGACGTCGCCGGCAAGATCGTCGTCCCCGGCTTCATCGACACGCATCTTCACGTCGAATCCTCACTGATCACGCCGCTCGAATTCGATCGCTGCGTGCTTGCCCACGGCGTCACCACCGCGATCTGCGACCCGCACGAGATCGCCAACGTGCTCGGCGTCGCCGGCCTGCAATATTTTCTCGACGCGTCGATGGCGACCGCGATGGACCTGCGCGTGCAGCTGTCGAGCTGCGTCCCGGCGACGCATCTCGAGACGTCCGGCGCGCGCCTCGAGGTCGACGATCTCCTGCCGCTGGCGAACCATCCCAAAGTGCTGGGCCTCGCCGAATTCATGAATTTTCCCGGCGTGCTCGCGCGCGATCCGGCGTGCCTGGCCAAGCTCGCCGCGTTCCAGGGCCGGCGCATCGACGGCCACGCGCCGCTGCTGCGCGGCCTCGATCTCAACGGCTATTTGAGCGCGGGCATTCGCACCGATCACGAGGTGACCAACGTGCCCGAGGCGCTGGAGAAGCTCGCCAAGGGCATGCAGATTCTGGTGCGCGAGGGCTCCGTCTCCAAGGATCTGCACGCGCTGGCGCCCATCATCACCGAGCGCCATTCGCCGTTCATCGCGTTCTGCACCGACGACCGCAATCCGCTCGACATCGCCGAAGAGGGCCATCTCGACTTCATCATCCGCACCGCGATCCAATTGGGCGCGCCGCCGCTCGCCGCCTATCGCGCGGCGAGCATTTCGGGCGCGCGCATCTTCGGCCTGCTCGATCGCGGCCTCGTCGCCCCGGGCTGGCGCGCCGATCTCGTCGTCCTCGACGATCTCGAATCCTGCGCGGTGTCGCGCGTCGTGACCGGCGGGCGGATCGTCGACGACGCGCTGTTCGCCGCGCGCGGCGCCGTTGCCCCGGTCGGACGCCACAGCGTCAAGGCGCGGCGGGTCTCGGCGGGCGATTTCGCCGCGCGCGGGCAGGGGCCCTCGACCCAGGCGATCGGCGTCGTGCCGGGAAAGATCATCACCGAGCGCGTGCCGGCGATCTTGCCCTTCGCCAACGGCCTGCGCGGAATCGATCTCGACCAGGATTTCGTCAAGGTCGCCGTCGTCGCGCGCCACGGCGTCAACGACAATATCGCCACCGCCTTCGTGCACGGCTTCGGCATGAAGCGCGGCGCCATCGCCTCCTCGGTCGGCCACGACAGCCACAACATCACCGTCGTCGGCGCCGACGAGGCGGATATGGCGGTCGCGGTCAATCGGCTCATCGAGATCGAAGGCGGCTTCGTGGTCGCCGAAGGCGGGCGGGTCGTCGCCGAACTCGCGCTGCCCATCGCCGGGCTGATGAGCCTCCTGAGTTTCGAGGAGGTGCACAAGGCGCTGATCCCGCTGCGCGCGGCGGCCAAGAGCCTCGGCGTCGTTCTCGCCGAGCCGTTCCTGCAAGTCGCCTTCCTGCCGCTGCCGGTGATTCCTCACCTCAAGATCACCGACAAGGGCCTGGTCGACGTCGACCGGTTCGAGTTCGTGCGCGACTAATCCCGCTAATCCTGCGCGCGCGCGGCGCCGTAGATGAACACGATCGCCAGCGCGAGCCAGGAAAGGATCATCAGCGAGCCGCCGGTCGGCGCGGCGAACGGGAACAGCCGGCCACCGAGAAAGGCGCGCGCCGCCAGATCGCCGCTGAACAGGATCGCGCCGGCCGCCAGCGCGAATCCGGCGATCGCGAGGCTCTTCGAGCCCTCGGCGATGCGCACATGCGCGCTTATGCCGACGAGCGCGGCGGCATGCAGGACGAGGAACAGCGACGCCGTCTTGGCGAATTCGCCGCCGTCGGCATGGGCGGCCAGCGCCCCCAGGGCGACGCCGCCGGCGCCCATCAGGCAGGCGAGGATGGCGAGGATACGCGGGGCGAGGGACAATTGCGGGCTCCGTCATCGATGCGGCGTCGTGCTATGACCTGCACGGGAAGGCGGATGTCAATCGTTCTGAATCATGCCAATCGGCCTTGTAACGGGATGATGACGAGCGCATATTGATTTTTGTGCACCGCAACATTGCGCGCGCGCCCTTGGCGGGCGAGGTGTTCCGCGTTCACGGAGGTCGCCGATGCACGGATTGACGAGACGAAGCTTGCGCATGGCTAAGGCGACGGCGCGCGCCGGCGCCGACGCGGCCTTGACGATCGCCGCGCGAACCCACGGACTGCTGACCCCGGGCATCGATCCTTCGGGTGAAAAAGCGCTCGAGGCGCAGCGCATGGTGCACGAAAAGCTCGCCGTCACGGTCGAGGGGGCGTTCGCCGCTCAAGTCGCCTGGGGATCGTTTCTGTTCAAGGCGGCCATGGGCGGCGTGCGCGACGCGAGCGACGTCACCCATGGCTTGGCCGACGTCGCGGAAGCGGCGATCAGGCCCGCGCGCCGAACGGTGCGCGCCAACGCGCGACGGCTTACCGGCGCTCAGTAGCTGGGCTAAAGAGGGCGCTTCGCCGAGTTCCCAGGCCGCGAGACTCGCCCATGCCGTTTCTGCATCACCTGCATCAGTTCGTTGCGGAATACGGCTATTTCGCCATCTTCGTCCTGGTCGCGCTGGAGAGCGCGGGGGTGCCGATGCCGGGCGAAACGGCGCTGGTGAGCGGCGCGGTGCTCGCGGGGCGCGGCGATCTCCACATCGGCCTCGTCATCGCCTGCGCGGCGACGGCGGCGATCCTCGGGGACAACGCGGGCTATTGGGTCGGGCGCGAATTCGGCTTCCCCCTGATCTACAAATACGGAAGCTACATCCGCATCGACGAAGGGCGCCTGAAGGTCGCGCAATATCTGTTCCAGCGCCACGGCGGCAAGATCGTGTTCTTCGGCCGCTTCGTGGCCGTTCTGCGGGCGTTCGCGGCCTTTCTGGCCGGCGTCAATCATCTGCCCTGGCCGCGCTTTTTGCTGTTCAACGCGCTCGGCGGAATCGTCTGGGCGACGATCTTCGGGCTCGGCGGCTATTTCCTCGGGGTCGCCTTCGAGCATTACGCCCGTCCCGTCGGCGTCGCCGCGCTGATCGCCGCCGTCGTCGGCGCCGTCGCGGCGAGCCGCTTCATCGCCCATCACGAAAAGCTCTTGCGCGCCGAAGCCGAGGCTGCGCTGCCGGGGCCGCTGGTGGCGCCGAAGCGGCGCTGAAGCGCCGATTTATCCCCAGCTTATCCCCAGCTTATCCCCAGCTTATCCCCAGCTTATCCCCAGGCGCGGCGCTCAGCTCGCGCGCGGCAACGCCGCCAGGGCGCGGTCCCGCGGACCTATCCACAGCCGCAATTGCTCGGACCGGCGGAGAAAATCGATGCTCACCGTGCGGTTGATCTTGTCGGCGTCGAGTTGGCGCATCAGGTCGCCGACGCTGGTCACCGGCTTGCCGTCGAGGGCGATGACGAGATCGCCCGACAGAAGGCCGGCGTGCGCGGCGGGGCCGCTCTGGTCGACGCTGATGAGCCGGGCGCCGGTCGCCTGGTCGAGCCCTAGGCGCAGCGCAATGCGGCGCGGGATCGGCGTCGTCGCGGCGCCGACGCCGATATAGGCGCGGCGCACGCGCCCGTGCCGCGCGATCTCGCCGGCGACGAAATGGGCGGTGTTGGAGGCGACGGCGAAGCAGATGCCTTGCGCGCCCATGATGATCGCGGTGTTGATGCCGATGACCTCGCCGGCCGAGGAGACCAGCGGCCCGCCGGAATTGCCGGGGTTCAACGCCGCGTCGGTCTGGACGACGTCCTCGATCATGCGGCCGGTGCGCGATTGCAGCGACCGCCCGAGCGCCGAGACGACGCCGGCGGTCACCGTCGCGTCGAAGCCCAAGGGATTGCCGATGGCGATGGCGATCTGGCCGCGCTTGAGCTTCGAGCTGTCGCCCAGCCGCGCCGCCGGCAGCGTCACGTCTTCGTCGACGCGCAGCAGCGCCAGATCGGTGTCGGGATCGTCGCCGAGCACCCGCGCCTGGAATTCGCGCCCCTCCAGCGTCGTCAGCGCGACGCTGCGCGCGCCTTGCACGACGTGGCTGTTGGTCAGAGCGAGGCCGTCCGGCGAAATGATGACGCCCGAGCCCGAGCCCGCGGCTTTTCCCGCGCGGCGGATGTCGATGCGCACGACGCTCGGCCCGACGCGATCGACGACTTCGGTGACGACGCGCGAATAGACGTCGAGCGCGGCGTCGTCGGACGCCGCCGACGGCAGGCCGGAGCCGCTCGATGCGCCCTCGCCGTCGAGCGCATAGAGAACTTCGGGAGTGGAATTCAAGCTGAACATGCGTCGCATATGGGAGGGCGCGCGCGCGGCGACAAGGCGGCGGTCATTTCGGCGCGGCGAACAGCGCCTCGATTTCGTCCATCAGCGGATCGCTCTGGCCGTTGGCGCGCAGATACGCGAAGCTCTCCGTCGTCGCCTGTTCCCAGCTCTTGCCGCCCAAGGTGGCCTCGCCGCGGTGTTTCAGATAGAGGGCGCGCGCCTCGTCGGCATGGCCCTCAAACATCAGTGAGGCCGCGCGGATGAGGTCGAGCCAGTTCTGGTCGGGGGCGGCCGGGGCAGCCTTGTCGAGCGCGGCGAGGGCGGCGTCGTAGTTCTTGGCTAGGAGTTCGGCGTTGGCGACGCCGCCGATCTCGCTGACGCTGCGGGCGAGGGTGGCGGCCCAGACGGCGTTGGTCTTGTCGAGAGCGACGAGCGCCGCCGCAGCGTCGCGCGCGGCGACGAAGGACGCGAGGGCGGCGTCATAGGCCTTGGCCGTGAATTGCAAGACGCCGAGACGCTCCGCCGCAATGGCGACGCCGAACCGCCAACGCGCGTCGCTCGGCGCCTTGGCGGCCCAAGCCGTCGCCAGCGCCAGACTTTCGCCAAGCGTCGCCTCGGCGCCCGCGCTGTCGCCGGCCCGGGCCTGGGCGCCGCCGAGGGCGTTGAGGCAGGCGTGCAAAGCGAATTGAGCGTTTGCGTCGTCGGGAGCGTGCGACGCAGCGAGGCGCGAGTCGTTCACCGCATCCTGGCAGACCGCGCCGCCGTCCATGCCCTTCGCGCCGCAGACGCTCAATTCGTCCGCCGCCAAAGCGCGCAGGTTGGAATCGCTTGGGGCCTGGCCCGCGATGGCCTTGCGCAGCGGGATCGCCTCCACTCTCGCCGCCGTCGCGCCGGCCGCGTCCTTTTGCGCATAGAGGACGAGGGCGATCGCTTCCTTGGCGGCGGCGAGACTCTCCTCGACCGAGGCGTCGCCTTTCGCGGCGGCGGCGGTCAGCAGCGCTTCGGCGCTGCGATCGGCCGTGAGGGCGCCGGCGAGGTCGTTGCGCGCCTTCAGCAAGGCGCCGATATACGAATCCAATCCGGCGAGCAGAATCCGCCAAGCGGCGTCGGGCGGGTCGCCGGTGGGCATGGCGGCGAGCGCCTGCGCGCCTTCGCGATAGGCGGCGAGCGCGCCATTGGCGTCCTTGGCCGCTGCGAGCGCCATGCCGAGCCATTGATCCGCCGTGGCGACGTCTTGGCTCCAGTCTTGCGGCGGGTTGGCGAGGGCGCCCTCGGATTTCGCGGCGGCGAGCGCCTCGCGATAGGCGCCGATCGCGCCGTTGAGATCGTTGGTTTGCTCCAGGGCGAAGCCGACGCGGGCCGCCGCGACGGAAAGGTCGCGCTGAGGCGCGGCGGAGTTCGGCGCCAGGGCGACGATCGACTTTCGCGCCTGATAGGCCGCCTGCGCCGCCGCGAGGGCGCCCGGCGCGTCGCCGGCCTGGCGCAGGGCGAGCCGCAAATGATCCTGCGCGACCGCGAGGCCGTCGGCCGCGGAAAAGTCCTTCGGCGCTTCGGCGGCGCGCTTGGAGAGAACCGCGACGGCTTGACGGAACGCGGCGATCGCCTCGTCGGAGCGCATGGCCTTGGCGTGGAGATCGCCGAGCGAGATGAACATTCCGCCGAGCGCCGCGACAGATTTCGCGTCGCCGGGCGCGCGGGCCGCCAGCGCCTCGCACGCCGTCTGCGCGTCGCGCATCGCCGCGAGCGCGCCCGGATCGTCGCCTTTGGCGCTGAGCGCCTTGGCGATCGCCTCGTCGCTGTCGGCGAGGCTATATTGGGCGTCCGTATCGCCGGCGTCGGCCGCCACGAGCGCGCTCGCGAGCGTCTGCGCTTCGCGCAAATAGCCCAGCGCGCCGTCGGCGTCGCCGCCGGAAAGCGTGAGCGCGCCGATGCGATTGTCGGCGAGCACGATGTTGCGTCGCCAAGCCGCAGCGCTCGCATCCTTGGCGGCGAGAGCTTTGGCGGCGGTCAAGGCCTGCGAATAGTCGGCAAGCGCGCCCTTGGCGTCCCCGCGCGCCTTCGCGACGTCGCCGAGATCTACATTCGAGGAGATGGCGTAATCTTGAAAGACCGCGTTCGTCGGATCGTTCGCGATCAGCTTTTGCGCGCCCGCGAGCGCGTCCCGGTAGGCCGCTTCCGCTTCCGCGTCGTCGCCGAGACGCGTCTCGACGTCGCCGATCTCCAAGTCGCCGAGCACGACGTCTTGCGCGGGAACGGCGTCCTTCGGCGCTTGGGCGGCGAGGGCGGCCGCGATCGCCTGACTTTGCTTAAACGAGCCGAGGGCGCCCGGAAGATCGCCTTGCGCGAGGAGCGACTTGCCGACGCCCTCGTCGGCGCGCGAGAGGAGACGCCTCAAACTCGCGTTGGCGACGTCGCGCGCGCTCAGCGCGCCGGCGATCGCATAGGCGTCGCGCAGCGTCGCGTCGGCGCCCGCGCCGTCGCCGCGCTTGATCTCGATCAGCCCGAGACTCACCTCCGCTTCGGCGTAGTCGCTCTGCGCGGCCGCATTGTCCGGCGCCGCTTGCGCGAGCGCGCGGCGAAGGGCCGCTGCGTCTTGCAGGGCGGCGAACGCTGCGTCGTTTTGGCCGAGCTGCTCCAGCGCCGCGCCGATCTTCAGATCGGCGAGCGCGACATCGCCCTTCAGGCCGCCGTCGTTCGGCGCGGCGGCCGACAGCTTGACGAAGACCGCTTGCGCCTGGCGAAAGTCGTCGAGCGCGCTCGCGATCTGGCCTTGCGTCGTCTCGACGTCGCCGATGTTGGCGTGAGCGACGCCGATGTCGCGTTGCGAGGCGATGTCGGCGGGATTGGCGGCGACGAGCTTTTCCGACAGCGCGAGTCCATCGCGGAACGCCTGCAGCGCGGCGGGCAGATCGCTGCGCGCCTTTTGCACCTTGGCGATGTCGCCGAGCGCGATGGAGCGCTCGCGCGGGATCGCCGGATCGTCGGGATGCGCTGTCGCGAGCGCGTCGTTGATCGCGAGCGCGGCGTTGTATTGCGCGAGCGCGCCGTCGAGGTCGCCTTGGTCGGTGAGAAGGCCGCCGATCACATTGTCGGTGACGGCGAGATTGCGCTGGCCGACGACGTTGGCAGGCTGCGCCGCAACCACCGGCGCGAGCGTGGCGTAGGACTGGCGCGCGAGAGTCAGCGCGCCGGCCGAATCGCCGAAATCGCGCAAGGTTATGGCGCTTTCGAGCTGCGCCGAGGCGACGCTCGCCATGAGGTCGGGCGTCGATTCGCCGGAGTTGACGAGCTGCTGCTGGAGCGCGCGCGCACGGTCGAGCACGTCGTTGACGATCGCCACCGGCATGCCGGTGGCGCTGCGGAAGCGCTGCGCGAGATCGAACACGAGATCGTTGGCGGTTTTCCTGGCGAGGGTCAGCGCGTTTTCGGCGCGGTCGCGCTGGGCTTGCGCGTCTTTCTTGGCCGCGTCGGCCGCGTACCATTGCCAGCCCGCCAGCCCCGCCAGCGCCAGCGCGGCGACGAGGCCGATCCCCGTGCGCCGGGCGATGCGTTGGTTGGCGGCGGCGATCGCCTCGGCGTCCGCGAGGCGGCGCTCCTGCTCCTGGCGTTCGCGGTCGCGCCTCGCCTGCGCGGCCGCGCTCGCCGCGGCGACGAAGTCGCGCGTCGCCGGCGAGGCCTCGGCGCCGAAACGCTCGACATAGCGCTCTGCGCCCTCGAGCAGGGCGGGCGAAATGTCGAGATGGCGCGCCTTGTCCTCGGGCCGCGCCTCGGCCCATTCGCGCGCGATCGGCTCCAGCGCATGGCGCACGCGAATGAGATGCGCGGCCTCGGCGATGATCGCCACCGCCTCGGGCCAGATGCGCAGCAGCGCCTCGTGGGTCGGGCGCACGCGCCGGCTGGCGGCGTCGCCTTCGGCGGTGAGGAGGCGCTTGGCGACGAAAGCCTCGACCAGCGCCGTGCGTTCGGGGCGCCCCGCCTCGAAGCGCGCGCGATCGAGCGCGCCGATCACCGGCGCCGGCGCGCCGGTCAGCGGATCGGCGGCGACGTCGCGCACCAGTCCCGTTATCAAATCCGGCAACTGGCCTCGCGCGGACCCTTCGAGGCCGGCGAGGGCCTCGTTGGCGGTTTCCGTCACCGCCTCGTCCATGCCGTGATAATCGGCGAAGCGCAGCACGCCGTCGCCGCGCGCGGCTTCGGCCGCGCTGAGGCGCGAAAGGGTCATTTGCAGCAGCGGCAGGGCGTCGCCGCCGCGCGCGTCGGCGACCAGCTGGGCTGCGAGCGAGCGGCCGTCCTTCTGCTCGAAGCTGAGGGGCGGATCGCACAACGCGACAGGCCGCGTCGTCATTTCCTCCAGCTCGCTTGGCGTCGGCGGCAGCAGATCGAGCGTCGCGCCGGCGTCGCGCAAGGCGACCAAATATTCGATCGACTGAAAGCGCGCATAGGCGTCGCTGCGCAGCGCCATCACGACGGTGGCGATGCGATGGCGCGCGAGGGCGGAAAGAAGCGCGCAAAAGCGCTGCGCGAGCCCCGCCTCGGTCTCGGTCAGCAGCCGTTCGGCCTGATCGACGCCGAGCAACAGGCGCGCGGGACGCGGCGCCTCGAATTTCTCCTCGGCCTGGCGCGCCGCCGCCGCCCTGTCGAGCGCGTCGCGCAACGGCGCGACCGCGGCGTCCGGATCGCCGGCCAATTGCTTGGCGAGCAATTCCTTGGCGCGAAACGGCCCCTGCGCCAGTTCCGGCCCGAGCGCCTCGGCGGCGAGGAGGCTATCGGCGAGCGAGGCGAAAGGATCGGCGCCGGGAATCGCTAGCGCGCGGCGCCAGAGGTCGATTTCGGGAAAGACGCCGGGCAGGACGATGCGCGGCGCGAGCCCGGCGCGCAGCAGCGACGACTTGCCCGATCCGCTCGCGCCGATGATCAGCAGGAAAGGCGCGCGATTCGCGTCGCCGGGCGGCGCCTCGACTTCGCGCAGGCGGCGGATCGCCTGATCGACGACGAGGCCGCGGCCGAAGAACACGCTTCTGCGGCCTTCGTCGAACGCCGCGAGGCCGGGAAACGGCGAGCCTTGGCGCGCGCGGTCCCACACCGCCCCCTTGGCGACGAAGCCGCGCCGCGCCAGCCACTGGCGCAGGCAATCCTCGACCTTGAGCGCGAATTCGTCGGTGGTCGAGAATTCCTGGAACGCGGCGAGGAATTCGCCGGAGCGATTGCGGAACCACTTTTCGAAAAACTCGGTCAGCCGTCGCCATTGCGCTTCGACTTCGGCGCGATCGCTCGCATCCAGGGCGACGAGCGGCGCGCGCGGCCGGCGAAAGACATAGATGTCGGGCACGCCCTCGCCGTGACGGCGCGCCTCGATCGCGCTGAGAACCTCGTAGGCCGTGCCGCTGGGATAGGGCTCGCCGGTGGGCATCGGGGGGAATTGCGCCGGCAGCGGCGAACCGAGCCGCGCGCCGAAGATCGCGACGACCAGATCGCAGGCGGCGGCCTCGGGAATCTGGGTCTGAAACGTTTCATGCGAGGAGTAGTAGCGGGTCTCCCAGCGGATCGTCCGAATCCGCGCGCGCCCGGCGAATTCCGCATTGAGCCGCGCGACGACGAAATCGACGCGCTCGCGTTCGCTCTGCACGTCGCCGGGCGAGGAGACGAAAAGATTGAGGGTCTTTTCGTCCGCCATCGCTCGTTTGCCCCGTTACGCGCCCTCGCGGACGATAGACGCGGCCAGCGCGGGGGGCAATGATCCCTGATCAAGCTTGCGACTTATTCCTGATCCGGTATAATTCGCGCATGGCCGACGCTGAAAAGCCGCTCGTCTGGATCGGAAGCAGCAAAAAGGACTTGATGGCGCTTCCCGCTGAGGTGGTCCGGTTCTTCGGGCATGCCCTGGATTTCGCGCAGCACGGCGACCGGCACGGAGCGACGAAAATCCTGAAGGGATTTGGCGGCGGCGGCGTTCTGGAAGTTGTCGAGAACGACGCCGGCAGCACATATCGCGCCGTTTACACCGTGAAATTCGAGGAAGCGGTGTTTGTCCTTCATTGCTTTCAGAAGAAAAGCAAGAGCGGGATCGTTACTCCTCAAAAGGACATGGAAATTATTCGCGCCCGGTTGAAGGTCGCCGAAGCGCTGGCAAAGGAGATGCGAGATGGCAAACCGACGGGTTGACGGCATCGAGATTGAAACAGGCTCTGGCAACGTCTTTGCCGACCTCGGCTTGCCGGGCGCCGAGAAGCTCAAGATCAAGTCTGGACTGGTGATCGAGATCGCCCGCGCGCTGCGCCGGCTCGATCTGACACAAGAAGAGGCCGGCCGACGCATGGGCATTCCCCAGCCCAAAGTGTCGGCCATGCTGCGCGGCGACTTCACCAACCTGTCCGAACGCAAACTGATGGCGTGCTTGAACCGCCTTGGATACGATATCGAAATCAAGGTGAAGCCGACGGCCGAGCCGGTCGGGCATTTGACGCTGGCAGTTGCTTGAGGGAGGCGTTATGGCCGATAAGGTCGTTAGGCGACATGGCTCGCTTCACCAGGCAACCTGCGCTTCGCCGACCTGCTTCCACAATTCGTAAATTCGGGCGCGCATGGGGCAACATGGGAGTATATGTCTGGCGCTAGAATTCGGACACGCTACAGGCTGGGGCAATGCACGAAACTCCAGAAATCACCCGACTCATCCACGAAAACTTGTGGATAGTAATGTCGTTTGCGTTCGGGCAGCCAGCAATCGCTGCATACGTAGACAAGCGATTCGTGGGCGAATGGAAGTACCTTAACAAGACGATCTATGAGCGAGCCGAAATTCGTGCTGACCGTGCCCTCTTGGAAATGGCGACACAGTTACGTGTGCTCGATGATGCGGAACAGCTTAATTATTACTTAAAACAAACAAAGTCGCACGCATTGGGCAAGGTTGTTCAAGAGGACGGCAGTGAGAAGGACCTTCACTTCCGAGACCTGACGAACAAGATCATGCACGCAGAGAAGTTTGAGTGGGTGCTTTCCGTCCCTGACCATCCCAAGGTCATCTGTCATTCAAACGATGCAGCGCGTTGGAAGACCGCGGAGGTCGACCTCGCTGCGTTGATGGGGTTAATTGGAATGTTAATGCACTGAAGCTGTGCCAAACAGGTCCAGACAGGTCGATTAAGCGGACGTGATGCGCAATGTAACAATTCATAAGCGGGCGTCGGCCGACTTTACGGGCGTAGCGAAGCAATCCACGGCCTAGAGCGCTCGGACGTTAGGCTGAATCGGGAGGGATTCCCAAATCGACGCGGCTCTGATTCAACCTGCTGGCTGGATGGAGGCCAGCGGGGATGGCTGGAGCTTACTCTCAGGATTTGCGCG
>Ga0187852_1000290_pt1 | contig 54927 bp, 66 predicted proteins | sample June2016WEW_6_40_FD_134511 | JGI IMG/M metagenome (GOLD analysis project Ga0187852, IMG submission 134511) | Peatland microbial communities from SPRUCE experiment site at the Marcell Experimental Forest, Minnesota, USA - June2016WEW_6_40 | ecosystem: Environmental > Terrestrial > Soil > Wetlands... | reverse complement strand
GGAAAGTGCGGAAAGTAGCGCCAAATGGAGAGGGCGGAAGAGTCGCTTCGCTAGATTCGGCATAATCCGGAAGTCGGCATGCTGGCGCTAATGCCGATATCGGCATTAGCGCCACACCTTTGGCAGCTTGCTTATTCAGGCAGGCGCATCGCTTGCTTACGTGCGAGACCAGATGGGACACAGCTCCATTCAAGTTACCGTGGAGATATACGGCCACTTGATTCCCGGGGCTAACGTGTCGTTTGTGGACAAGCTCGACGCTACGACCAGTCCGCAACAATCCGCAACACAGCCGCAACACAAATCGAGGTCGGAATCAGACGGCTTCGAGCAAGTACTTCCGAATGAATGGCTGGGAGGCAGGGATTCGAACCCCGATACGCAGATCCAGAGTCTGCTGGCCTACCGTTGACCGACCTCCCAGAATCAACAACTTACGCATACCCAAACCCTAACTTGAGTCCGTTTGAGTCCATTAAGGATTGCGAACCTTGAGATTTGAAATATCCAATCCTTTGGGGCATCGGCCCGGCTGACAGTAAGCCAACCGGGCCTGCCACCCTTGACGCAGCGTGTTACTCAAGCGCTAACGTCAAAGCCCTCGCAATCGCACGTTAAAGCAGACGGTACAGCCGTGGCACTCCACCACCCCCTCACATCACGTGCGCACCCTTGAGAGCGCCCGCCTCCATCAGCGAGTAGAAGCCCTCCAGAGCCTTGCGCTTATCCTCAGTGCCCGGCTGGGTGTACAACAGAGACATATCCGGGTTGGTGTGGCCCAGGATGTCTTGCTGTACCTTGAGCGGCACCCCGCCCAGGTGCATGGCCGTGGCCACGCTGCGCCGAAAGCTCCGCCACGTAAAGGCTGGCACTCCGAGCTTGGCCGCCAGAGGCTTGAAAATCTTCCGCGTGATCTTTTGCGGATTGTGAAACTTGCCCTTGACGGTTGGAAACAAGTACTCGGATTGGAGATTTGAGATTTGAGATTTGAAATGCTCCAACCGCCGCAGGGCGTCCTCAACTAAATCAGGGTAGGGTATGGGCCTCTCGCCCGCCTCCGTCTTGGTGTCTCCCACATCACCGCGATAGACGGAGCGCCCCACGCTCAGGACCTTGCGCTCGCGGTCAAAATCCGCCCAGCGCAAGGCAAACACCTCACACTCGCGGATACCCGTGAAGCAATCAATCACTACCATGGAGCGCCAGGGCTCACCCAGGCCGTTGATAACCTGAGCAAGCTCCGTGGGCGTGAGCACGCTGGCCCGCTGGACGGGCTTACCCTTGGGCAGCTTGAGCGCGGCTGCCGGATTGCGCGCGAGCATGCCCCACTCAACCGCACTCACAAAGGGCCTAGCGAGACTGGCCCGGATATGCTTCAGTACGCTCTTCGAATAACCCGCAAACTTGTTGAGGAACTGTTGGCAGGCCAAGGGCGTGATATCCTCAATCGGCCAGCGCTCGAAATAAGGGAGAATCCAGCGGAGCGTGGTACGCTCGTAAAAGCCCCGCGTGGAGTCCCGGTAGTTGCACAGCACGGAGCTTTGGTACTTGCCCCATAGCTCCGCAAAAGTCTCCGCTGATGCCGGAGTGTGCAGGCCGTCATTCAAGGGCCGGAGCCTGTCCGCGAGCGCCCGCTGCGCCCGCGCCTTGGTCATCTCCGCGCACTCGCCCAGAATCACCATGCGCCGCACCTTGGCAAAGCGCCCCTCGATCAAAACCGGCTCCCAATACCGCCCGGCCCATACCGGGTTGCGCTTGCCGCGCTTCAAGACTTGCCCAGACTGAAAGCGCCTTCTCATCTCCGCCCCTCTTTCGGAGCGGAAAAACTTCCCGGCTGGGATTATATCATTGGACATTTCGGATTGTCGATTAATGATTGTCAAGCGGGCCGCCTACCATTCTGTGGTTGCGAAAAATCCGGGCGCCGTGGCGTGGGCCAGGGCCTCTCGGAATGTGTAAGAGCCGGGCCGGGCCGTGCTAAAGACCGTCTCATCCTCAATGGTTACTCGGAGCCTATCCAGGGACTCGCCCGCCACCTCTCGCGGAGCGCCAAAGTCGCGCAGGGATTCCTCATAGTCTCCGCCGCACCATTCGAGCAAAACCGCTTGCGCTTGCTCTGGAGTCTCCGCCGTCACCCATTCATACTCCGTCACTTGAAAAACTTTCACGCGCTCACCACCAAACTTCCTTGAATCGAAGCGCCCCACGGCAGCATCAAACCTGCTTGGAAGCGCTATGTTATATTTTAGTTATTGCAGAAGGCAGTCCTGCCTGAAAGGTCAATGGGCATTCTGGAAATCACGGGAATTTATCCGCCCTATCGGCAGAAGCGCGGAAATCCACCGCCGCGTGCTTAGGATTTTGGGAGTGGAAATCTCTTGGCTCTATATTTGGGTACGGCCACGGCCCGGCCCCTAACCTCAAATCGAGCGAGCCGCGCCCGCCACAGCCTTGGAGGGCAAGGCCGGAGCCGCCGCCGCTTTCCACTCACCCGCCAGCGCCCGCATTTTTTCAGGATCACGGTAAGCGCCGTAATAACGCCCGGCCAACGCCGCGTTGGGATTCTCCGTACTCTGCCCCGGCCACGTGCGCCGCCGCCAATCGAGGTATTGAGCCGACTCGCCCCCCACCGTAAGCATGGGATGCCATACGTGGAGCACTTGCCCGCGCATGGTCATGTGCAAGGTGTAGAGAGTATCCGTGGCACGCATGGCCGCGTGATCCTCTCCGCCCCACCCACGGAAGCGCTCATCCCAGCCGCCTAGGGCGTCGAAAGACTCACGCGGCAAGACTTGGATCATGGCTCCGTACCAATGGCCCAGGGCCGCGCCCGTAAAATCCAAGACATCATCCACGGCCGGAGGCAAAGAGAAAGAAATGGGCGCTTGAGGCTCAGAGGAAAGCAAGCGCCCAGAGGCTTCTTGGGTGAGCCGGTAAAAGAGCCGGTAAGGGACGTACCAGAGCCGCCGCCCGGCCCTAACCGCTGCGCGTATCCTGCGGGCACACTCCAAGACCGTCTCCGCATCAATGAATCCATCCGCGTCAAGGATCACAAAGACATCGCCGCTCGCCCGGCTTGCCGCGTCATTCACCGCCGCCGATTTAGAGAAAGGCATTCCGCTGGTTGCCCGCTTGTCGCGCCCCATGACAATCTCGGCGCCCGGTAAGGCCGCCCGCCAGTAGCGCTTGAGCCACGCCCAATTAGCAAGGCGCTGAGCATCCTCGCTCTGGAAGGGCACCAGAAGGCTGACGCCATAGCCTCGCAACCACAACCGGCACACCCAACCCACCGCCGCGAGGAGAGCCAGACGCGCCCGGAGCAGGAAAGTTCTCATTGAGCCAACCCCCTCTTTAATTCTTCGTAGGCATCCACCAGGGAAAAAATAACGTCTTCCACCCGGTATCTGGAGGCCGTCTGCATCCGGCCCACTACCCAGGGCGCTTGAATCGAAGCGCTGTAATCCCTAAACTTGAAGTCTCCGCCGTCTTGCGCGAGAGCCGGGCACAACTCCACCCGCCGTGGCAAGCCGAAAGCATCCGCCACGATCATGCCGTGCAGGGATGAGGTGACTACCCTCCGGCAGGCACCTATCTCGCGCACCACTTTAAGAGGCTCATCACCAGGATCAATCACACGCACGGTATAGGGACGCTTGATGAGAGCCTGAAAGCGAGGCACAAGCTCCGCGTCTTGCCAGTGAGGAATAACGCCTAAATCCCAGCGCTTAGCCTGATACCCGACAAGCTCCGCCGCAAGCAGCCCCGGATCACCCAGGGCGAAAGAACCGGACACTCCCCTTGCCGACAAAGGGCCGCGCAGGGCCAGAACCTTGGCTGTGTTGGTATGGAGGTGGAGGCGAGAAAACTCTTGCAGCTTGCCGGAGCCCAGAATGTATCCGTCCCAAAGAGGTGGAATGTGCTCCAGAATCGAGCCCACGGAGGCTACAGAGGAGTGGGAGATTGAATCCCAGCGCACCTTGAGCCCGGCAAAGCGCTCCAAGAGATAAGGTGTCAGGGCGTCACCAAAGTTAGGCCGCTCGCGCCACCAGTAAGCCTTGACAGGCCGGAAAAGATTTAAGATTTGAGATTGGAGATTGGAGAGCACTTATTACCTCGGTACTAGTACGGGCGTACTCTTGATAACCCAAGCGCTTGGGTTTAAGATGGGCTTTCGATGATCGTTAATTCAAACACGGAGGCTCTAGCAATGAAGACCCTAAGCGGAGACTATCCCACAGAATCAAACGTCCGAATGTTCCAAGCCCACAACGAACTCTGGCAGCCGCTTGACGGATGTACAATACGAGTCGTCTGCCGTCAGCCGGGAATCGTAGGCAAGGCTGGATATGTCAGCTTTCAACTCATATCCCCCAATCAATACGTTCTGGCAGGTAAGACTTACCACGTCCGATCCGCTCGACAGGTAAAGGAGTGCATCAATACCCACTCTGAAGGATGGATCGTACGCCAGGAAGATGCTCCGCGAGGAATCTCACCATGGGCACGCGCCGCCGCCACCATCGGGAGCCTTGGAGGGCAGGCCAGGACCGCCGCTAAACGAGCCGCCGCCCGCGAGAACGGCAAGCACGGAGGCCGCCCGCATCTCCCCAGATGTACCGAGTGTGGCTCCGCGCATGTGACGTGGGATCAAGCCGCCACAAAAGTGGAGTGTGGAACGTGTGGCGCTATCACCTCCATGGAATATCACAAGTCACATCAGCCTGAGCAAGCGGGCACGCGCCTCCGCGTCACCCCGCAAGAGTCTTAGATCGTTCCAGTCTGTGGGCTTGCCGCACCCAGGATTAAAGAACGGTACGGCAAGCCTGCCCCCCACCGCCTCCGCAGCCTCGAATCCATTGGTGAGGCCAGGGTTGCCAGCCGTCCAGCCGTCATTATCAGCCGCAATCACAAGCTCCACGCCCGGCTTGCGCGCGCGCACGGCCTCCGCCACGGGCCGGAGGTTGCCCGCGTTGAAGGCAACCAAGACCGTCTCGCCCGTAAGCTCTTGTATTGTGGCACCGGTGGCAAAGCCCTCCGCAATCCACACTCGACAGATGGGCAGATGGGCAGACGGGCAGTCGGGACGCAAAGTACAAAAACAACCCACCACCCGGCCATCGGTCAAAAACTTTTTGACGCCGTCCGAGCCGATAAACTGGAGGCTGTGCAGGCCGCCCTCGCAATCCAGCATGGGCAGGACAATGGAGCCCTTGTACTCGCGCAGCCCGTGCGCTTGTACGCCCTTGGCCTCAAGGTACGGATGATAAGCAAGCGCCGCCGCGTGTTCCCAGATGTATTCGGCCCGCCGCCGCGCCCGGTCTGCACGCCTCGCTATATCCGCCTCGCGGAGCATGTGAGAGCGCTCAACTTCAAGCTCCGACGCTTGCCGCTCCGCCTCCGTCAAGGGCTTAGCCTCGCGCCCCACCCAGCCGCGATTGATACCTAAGCGCCATGATCCATACCGGCCCATGGGCTTGAGCCCGTCATGGAGGACGTACCAAGCGTTTTTGCTTTTGGGCTTATCGCCCAGGGCGTGGCATCTGTGGATACGGCCATCCGCGAGGATGTGCTCATCCACGCGGATGCCCGCCCGCGTCAAGGCGCCTCGAAAGTTTTCCTCTAACGTGGCCATGCGTCAAAAGCCCTCTGGAGCTTGACGGCCTCGCCCATGGTGAGCCCATTGAAGCTCTCAAGGTCACGGCCCAGGATGCCGGAGGCCGCGAGGAGCCGGGCCTCGCGCTGGGCCGCCGCGTCTCCGCCCGCGTACTTGCGGGCATAGATCACGCCCCACTTGATGGCGAGTATCTGCTTGAACTTGGCGGAGGCCGGGTCTTTTGAGTTTAAGAGCGCCATAAGTTAAAATGAAAACCCCTTGAGTTGCATCTCCGTGAGGCCGAAATTGATGGCCTTGTGCATGTTATAGACTCGCGCATCCTGAGCGTACAGGGCCGGAGCCTCATTGCGCCGCATCAGTGCGTCATAGTTAGCTTGGCCTCCAGGCCCATAGACGGGGTGCCTGTGCTCGATCAAGCATCGCTGGCCCTCGCGCACCCAGCGCCCGGCCTTGGCTTTGCCCCAGCCCTCCGGCACCACCATGCGGTTGAGCTTGTGACACACCTCCATCAACTCAGTATCCGCGTAAAGGCTCTGATAATCCGGGTGGTAGATGTATCCGAAAAAGTCATAAAGCCTGCGGCCCATCACGGGCATGGTGCAAAGATACTCTTGACGCGGAGAGCCATCCCAGAAGTTAAGCGCCCCATCCAGGTTAGGAAAATGGCGCAGCATCTCATCCACGATGATGGAGTCGTAGCCGAGCACCAAGGGCCAAGCGTCATCCGCCGCATTCACCAGAACGTCAAATCCGTGCCCGTCCACGCCGTAGTTGATGGCTTGGATTTTCGATCTGCACCGGCCCTCCATAAAGCACACATGAACCATGCGCTTACTTGCGGGCCGATGAGCCAAGCCGCCGCCCTCTAGCGCCACGTTCAAAGGCCAGTGCTTGTACACGTCAAAACGCGCAGGATCATCCTTGTCTTGGCTGATGAGAAAGCATACCGGGTGAGTGTCCGAGGCGTACTCAATCCAGCGCTCAAGGTATTGGCTAAACCGCTCCGCCCGCGCCCGCGTGGGCCACTTGACAAGGATTCTCATACTAAAATTCCCCCTCCGGCAATCTCAAATTTGAGATTTTAGATTTGAAATCAGCCCGGCCCGGCGCACTCGCATACTCCCAGGACCAGCGGGCCGCCTCCGCCGCCGTAGACTCCTCATCCGCCATACTCTCCGCGTCTCCATTAAGTCCTCGCATGTTCCCTCAAGAGCAGAACTGGTAATAGTGGGCATGCCCCTGCCCAAACTCGCCCAGGTCCGACAGCACACCCGCCGCAACCAACCTCTCAAGCTCGCGGAGCGCCCGGCTCTCGTTCAGGCCAAAGCGATAGGCATACTGCTTGCGCGTGAAAGCCTCCAGCGAGTCAGGCCGGTTGCTCACCACCTTGGCCCGCTCTCTTTCGAGGAAGCTCCAGAAGTCAGCCGGAGCCGTAGGCTTTACGATCTGCCGATCTGCCGATCTGCCCACCTGCCGCCCTAAAGGTGCGTGAGCCTTTGCTTGGGAAGTCTGTAGATGCGTTTTCTTACCGTGCATGGATCATCACCCCTTTCTTTGGCCTTACCATCAATCTCCAGCACCACCGCGCCCAGGTCCGGTATCATCCGATACCTCGAATTTTTACGCATGTAAGAGGTTTGCACTTGCCAAGCCGGTAAAATCAGGGCGTGTTTGGATGGGTGCTCGACGTGCACGAAGTAATGGGCGTGGCCGCGCACCACCACATCCGCCTTGGGAGCTTGCCCCGCCTTGCCCGCAAGCGCACTCCACAGGGCCTCGCGGTCAATCGCTACCGCCCGGTAAAGGCCGCCCGACACGCTCACCCCGTGCGAGAAGTCAATCACCACGCCATCCACGTCAAGGTCAAGCACCTCTTTGGCGTGCGCCCCAGTGCCCAGACCATCGTATAATTCTCCGTTCAGGTGCTTGGCCACGTTATCGATGGAGCGCCCCATCTCGTCATCGTGATAAAAGGTGCCTTTAACAAAATAGCTCTTACAGCGAGCGCGCTTGAGGAGTGTCGCAATAATGCCAATCGAAGCCGCCTCTTGGTCGAGCACCAGCGGCAGACAAAGCTCCGAGCCATGGCTCTTAAACTGCTTTCCCTCTACCGCGTCACCCACCACCACCACGGCATCCAAAGGCCGCCGCGTGGCCCAGCGGATCATATCCATCCAGCAGGCCCATAGGTACTTCTGGACGGTGTTCTGAGGAACCTCTTGGCCTGTAGAGGCCCGAAAGCCCGGAGGCAGGAGAGCATAGACGCTCCCAGGGTGTATGTCAGACAATGCGAGTATGCGTCTCATCTTTTGCCTTTCGATTTAGATTTGACGGGAGCTTGCCCGCCGCCATCCATCAGCCCATTTTTCCAGAGCGTAAAGAATGGCTCGCGTTTGGCCGCCCGGCCATGCCGGATACCAGGGAGCAGCCCACAGGCATCAGACTCCCCAATTATAATCATGGCAATAATGGAATAGATGGCGGTATCTCTTAGCTTATCGTGCAGAGACTCAACAGTGCCCGTCTTGCCCTCGCCCACTATCTCATAGATACCATCCACCTGCTTGGCCATATAGCACAGGCAGGCCGCGAGCGTTGGGTTGATGCCGGGCTTGAGCATCTTGCGGATGAGCCGCCCGCCGCGCTCGAAATTGGCAAGCGGATCGCCCACCGTGGCATACTGCTTATTTTTATCGGAATGGAGCCGCCGCAACTCATCCATTATCTTGTAGAATTTCGGATGCCCGTAATACCTCATACGCTCCATCTCCTCATCCATCAAAAGGGCCGCGAGAAGGCCGCCGTTGGCCCACTTGCGCAAAAACTTGTCATGCCGGAGTGAAGTCATTGTACCTTTGCGACACCTCGCCATCATTCCACACCCGGCCCGGGCTCAGGTCCGCGTCACCCGCTTTCCAATAGGCCCGCTTGCGGAGTGGCCGTTTGGCCTCAATCATCAGGTAATTGGCCGAGTCAACCAGATACTCGATGTTGCCGGTCTTGGTGTATGCGGCTACGGAGTTGAGGGCGCATTTAACGGCGTTGACGTTCTTGGGAAAAGCCTCTCGGATTGGCCCGTACTTATGGAAAGACATGTGCATGCGCCGTACCATCGAAACCAAGAAAGACTCGCTTATCTCCGAATGCGGGCACGCGCCCAGGGCCTCGCCAATCGGAGCCGTGCGCACCTCGTCAATCGTCCTAGCCATTCTCTCCGCCTCCGCCCTTGAATTTCGCTATCACGTCTCCCAGCTTGCCCAGGCCGTAAGGTGCCGTAATATACATGGCAAGGCCGTGCAACTCCGGCACGCTCTTGGTCTTGAGCACCAGATAAGTCACCCAGCCGATGGAGGCCGCGAGCGCCACAGCCGCGAGCGAGCGAGACATTGACGCCTCGCCACTCTCCGAAAACAGTTTCCTGAGCCAATCCCTCATAACCAGCGCACCCCTTCCGGCCGCCATTTCAGAAAATTGCGGCCCTGTACCACAAAGAGCACAACCCCAATCAGCACAATCGACCACGTATGATGCTCGAAACCCACCACGGCGGTAAAAGCCTCAGCCACCCAAGCAAGCAACGGGCCAAGCAGCTTTTTATTGCCCATCAGCCACAGGCCCAGCAAGAGCGGAATAGCCGAAAGCGATTGCAGTGCAAAATCCAGCATGAATCACCTCTCCCCAAAACAAACGTGGCGCATCAGGTAGGCAATGGCCGCCCGTTGGTTTTGAATCAACAAGCCCTGTGAGTAGTTCTGTACCGTAAGCCACAGGCACACCGCTAAGAGGATGACCACCAGCTTGCCGCTCCGCCAATCCTCGATGCGGCCGCCAAAGAAAAACCGCGCCAACCTACCGATGCTTAATAAGCTCATCCGCAGCCACCCCCAGGGCAATGCCCACGCCCGCGCTCTGGGCATCTCGCTTGAGCCGGGCAAAGAACCCTCCGCCCTTGAGAGCTTTAAGCGCCGCGTCTCGCTCTCCCGTCACCACCCGAAGGTTTTCCTTGAGGGCCGCAATCTGAGCCTCCAGGCTCTCCATGTCTCGCTCACAGCCCGTGAGCTTGGCTTGATCATCCGCACACCCCACGGACGCCTTGCGCAACTCTTCCGCTTGCGGAGCCGAAAACACCAAGCCGGGCTTTTCTCCTGACTCCTGACTCCTGACTCCCGGCTCCTGCTTTTCCACAGCCGGAGGACTCGATAGCGAGAGGTACTTGGCAATCTGGGCCGCCGTCTCGACCGGCGAGGCCGGAGGCTTGGCCTGCACCCGCGTAAGTGCCTCCACAGTCTTGGCCGTGGCCGCATCACGGTCTTTCATGGCCTGCTGGGAATCCTTAATGACTTGGTCCTCGCGAGCCAGCACGCCCTTTTGAGCGTCAATCGTGGCTTCCACCTTAATACGTGCCTCGCGCTCAGTCTCATAAGACCGCAAGCAAAACAGGCACAGGCCGCACAGAGCCAGCGATAAAACCGGATGAGCGAAAAGAACGTACTTTTTAAAAGTCTCCAAACTACACCTCCGCATAAAGCCGCAGCCGCTGCATGCCCTTGAGCACGTAAAGAGGATCAAAGGTCTTACCGGATGGGCCACCGGTATTCCAGCACTTGAGGAGCGCCCCAAAGTCCTTGGAAGGGTCAAGGCGAAACCGTCTCGCATCATCCAGAATGATCTTAACCGTAAGCTCCATGCTCACCGGAGGAGTGTCAAGAGCGAGATAGTCAACGCCGTGGGCAATGGCGTTATATCCCATAATCTGGGTTGGCCCCCAGGAGGTGGCAAGGCCACGCAGGGCCTCATCGCTCAGGTTGCGCAAGTCGGCTCGCTTCAGCGAGCCGTAATAAGTCTCCATGCCCACCTGCACCCGAACCAGATGCCCGTACACCTCCGGCTCAAACCGCTTGGAGCCGTCCGCACCGCCGCTCTCGTTGGCAACCAACGCCGCAACCAGAGCCTCCGGCACGGGCGTACCGGCAACCGCCCGCAGGATGAACGCGCCCCACTCGCTCTTAATCTTCTCCATACGCTCGCGCTCAGTCATAGAAGCACCCGCTTTCAAGCAGCAAGGCCCCAAGGCGCTTGCTCAAGCGCCCGGCCATACGATTGCCTTACCTGTTGTATTTTCAGGCAGTCTGCACTATGCTACTGCCTGTAAGGGTTATAGGATAAGGCAGAACATGCAAGACAAGACGCCGCACATCAACCTACAGCCAATGAAAGAAATGCCGCATAAAGGCAAGGATTAAGGCCGCCGCAACAACCACTCCCGCACCCTTTAAAATCGAAAGGAGAACGATCGCCCAGGCCGCCCGCTTGCGCACATCCTCAAGCGCTTGAATGCGTCGCGCTAACTCCTCGCGGGCCTCGCGCTCGATAGCGCACCTTCCGGGCTGCCCGTTTCCGTCAAAGACCTTTTTCCAACTATCAAAATTACGGCCCAGGTCCTTGAGCCCTTGATTGATCTTGCCCAATTCACAGAATAGGCCGTCTCGCCAACGCGCCTCTTGCTCACTTGACATATTCATTCCCTTGCAGTGTTTAAACGTCCATGGCGTGGTCTTCCTATATCTCTCATAAGTGGTTGCAAGGCGCACACCATTAGTCATCCGACCGCCCCACCAGAGCGAGTCAGACAGGCTAATTTAGCGCTAAGGATGAAGGTTTTATTTTCAATAGCTAGGTTGTCTCTGAGTAGCAGCTTCCCAGACTCGAATAAGCATCAGCCCGCACATAGACGCTAACCGTTCCAGCCGTAAGATTAAGGTTTGTGTCGCTGGCGGTTGCACAGTCAAAAACAGTATTAACATTGCCTTGCAGACTGTTGACGGGCGCGGAGTTGGCCACCACGGTAAACTCCATGCGATACATCGCACCCGCCGTCTGAGTGAACGTTTGCGAGCAAAGCAAGGTCCATGAACTGCCATTTACATAGTAAATAGCAAAGAGCCCGGAGGGGCTGCCTCCGTAAAACTGACAGAAATAGCCATGTGTGCCATCTATCGATAGAGCAATCCCGTAACCCGCGCTACCGCTGTTCGTCACCCCTCGCACGTTTAGGATTATGCGAACGGAATGGCCACTGGAAATACTCAGCGTGCCCGCTGGGTATACCGTAGCCGCCCCAAAACTAGCCGGGGATGAGGAAATAACCTGCTGCACCCAGCCCAGGCCGTTTGAGCCAGCGACTCCGCTTGCCGCAATGGTCTGGTTGGGCCAAGAGCCCGTAACCGTAACGTTAGAGCCCGCCACTAGGCCGGGCGAGGCCGTACCGGAACCGCCCTGCGCCACAGGCAGAGGGCTTGAAAGGTGAGTCGAGACAACTTGCGGGCTTGCGGCGGTATTGCCCAAGTCTCCGGCCACTTGCACAGCGCCCGTCACTTGCGCAGCCGTGTAATCCCCGGAGGCAGCCACCACCGCGCCCGTACGCCCAAAAACGCTTTGCACGGGAGCCGTCGCGGAGAGGCCCAAAGGCACAGCCCATGCGCCATCCGCCCGGAGAAAATCTCCCGCCGCCGCGCTCCCAGACGGAGGAGCGGGCACCGCGCCCCGCACCCCTCCGCCCCCAGAGTCTCCCACCATCACGGGCAGATCAGCGCCAATCAGCGCCCGGTACGTAGGCTTAGCACTACCCCCGGAGGTTGGCCCGGCAAGCACGGAGTTAGCAACCGTCGAGGCGAGGGCAAAGATGAGAGAGCCGCTGGTGGTAACGGGAGAGCCCGAAACCGCAGAAGCCAGCACCACGCCGTCACCTTGCGCCCCCACGCTCGTCACCGAACCTGAGCCCGCGCCCGTTGCGGGCATATCCGCCGCTACAAGTTTGCGCAGCGAGGCTTGGCCGCTCGAACCGTCTGGAGTGGCCAAGACCTCATTGGCCGCGCCCGATGGGAGCGAGCCCGGAGGCACCGCCCAGGTGCCATCCGCCTTGAGGTATTCTCCGAGAGCCGCGCTCCCCGCCAGCGGAGCCGGAACATAGCCCACCTTGCCCCCGGAGCCCGTGTCTCCGGCCATGGTTGGAGGCACCTCGAAAACCCCAGAGGCGTGCAGAAACTTGTTGGCCGCCGCGTCACCCTCAATGGGAGCCGGTACGGCGCCCGCCGCAGGCATCACCGCCGGAGAGGAAGTCTCCAGGCCGTCGCCTATAAAGGGCGCAATGGAGGCCGACACGTCACGCACGTTTTGAGTGGGGCAGTTGGGATCGGGATAAGGATTCCCCGACGCCCACAAAACCACCGCATTGGCCTCTGGAGGCAAGGGCAGCTCGGAGTTTAGATTAACCTCCGTGGGAGTCGTGCCGGGCTTTACGCCTTGGGTTGTGCTCATCGCTTAGTCACCATTGATATAAAATTGGCCGTTATCCGGCAGATTGGCCGTGGCATCCGTGATTAAGGGCAGGGTTGCCGTGCCGGAGAATCCGCGCCCCACCACCGCGCTCATCTGATACACATTTACCGTGATCGTTCCCTGCACCACGCCAAAATCGAGTTGCTGGAGCGAGGCCGGATAAACCGCCGTGGGCTGCTCCACGGTCAAGGTGCGCACCACCCCGCTTGGACTACCGCCCAGAATATCAACTTGGTATTGCTCGATTTTCTCATTGAGAGGGCCGCCCATGCCGTCCACCAGGGCCTCTCCATCCGTACCGTAAGCTCCGCCGAACCGCGTGCGCCGCAGCCAACAGATCGTCCAATTGCCGGAGGAGTCTTGCGAGCCGCCGATAGCCACCGGGCTGTAAGGTCTAAGCTCTTGGCCCGTAAAGGTAAAATCCTTGGATGACGTGGCCCCCAGAGTACTCCCGTTCTGCACGCAGCGGTAATATCGCATCAGGCCCAAAAGGGCATCGGGCTCCGCGTTGTGCATCAGGCCGGGCACTCCCAAAACAATCACGTTTTCACTCGCTCCGTGAGTTGAGCAGTATCCCTCCGTGCCCCGCCGCCCGCGCAAGAGGTTTGATAGTATCCAGGTGCCGTCCGATTGCTGCGCCGCCGTTTCAAACTGAATCACCTCTTGGCCCACCAGCAGAAAATTCTGGCCCTCTTGGGTAAGCTGCGCCTGAGTGGCGTTGGCAAAGCTCCCACTCGATATAAGCTGCACGCGCAAAGTATTCGCCGTATCGAGCACCCAGGGAGAAAAGGGAGCCGCAGGAGAGCCCACGCCCGCCGCGCTCAGAGCGTTAAGGGCCGTGCCATAGGTGAGCGCTCCGTTAATGCTTGGCCCCTCCGTCGAAAAATCCGTACCCTCCGCAGAGGTGTAGAGTTGAGCGCCCGCGAAACCGATGGGAGCCGTCACCCCGTAGTAATAGCCCGTGCCGGAAGGATTAGCGTCCGAATCCGCGAGCAAGGGAATGTCATAGAGCAAGAGCGTCATGGGCACCTGTACGGGAGCTTGGCCGCCCGCGTTGGGATTGGATTGCCCGGCTTGCGCTTGCGAGAGATAGAGTTTAGGATTGTCCAGCACGCCCGTGAGGTGCATGGCCCGGCCCGCGCCCTCGCTGGTCTTCTGAATCCGCATCTGACGAGTAACACCACGTCCCGTAAAGGTAACGATGTCGGTGGGCACCAGCATGGAATAGACTGCCTTCCAGGTGCTGTAATCGAAAGTGTCACGCTCCAGGTAGGAAAGATAAAGAGACTTCTCCGCAATCTGCAGAGCCGTATCGCCCTCCAGCGCCATGGGCAACTCATAAATCACGTGCGAGCGGGTCTTGACCACCTTGACGGAGCGCTGCTTGGATTGCTTGCCTTGCTCCCAATTAATGGCCGGGTCAGCATAGTTAATCTGCACGCTGCGCGGCAAGTCCTGCACCTGAGCAAAAGATTCCTGATACTCCGTCTTGTCCTCGATCAAGCCCAAATCCGCCTCCGGTATGTTGAAGCACGGGTCCTGACCTCGCGGTATGAAGGTCAACTTGCCGTCCACTTCCACGGCATCGAAAAAATAAGCCGTGGCCAAGGGTTGCAGGCACTGCTGGCCCGATGATGCCCGGCCAATCACGTAACCGATGACCGGCATGCCCAGGAGCCGCGAGGTGTCCACTTGCGACTCCTCCAGGCCGCATCTTAGACAGATGTCGAGCACGGCATCTCCCAGATCACCCGTGGGCATGGCATTCACAAACGTAGCTCCGCCCTCAATCACAACCGTGCATGCCTGCGCTTGGCCCGGAGTACTTGTATAATCAACCGTCAGAGGCAGGGCCGCATTGGCGGAGGCGTAAAAGCCGCTCGAGTGGCCGTTGGGAGTACGGTTTAAAGTCTCAATATTGGTGATTCCCGGCCCAATTTCAGCCGGATAGACCGGAGGCGCCTGATTGAAGTGATAAAAGTCGGAGCCCGTGCCGTCATGCGCCACGATGCCGCTTACCGTGCAGGAACTCGCGGAGCCCCATGCCACGGAGGTAAGCTGCAAGGACTGCGAGGGCTGGGCCTGCCCCGTACCCCAAACCCGCAGGGCACCCGCGCCCAACACCTCGAATACCACGAAGTCGAGCCATCCGGCATTATTGCTGATATCGAACTTCCATGAGTTGCCGTCTCCGGCCTGAACCGTGCGCCAGCACGCCCCGGCATTATCGACAATCGGGCTGCCGATGTTACCCGATGGGCTTGAGGAGTCCACGGAAAATTGAGGCGTAGTGGTCTGATAGTAAGCGCCTCCGGCATAGCCCGAGATCAGAAACACCAGCACGTTGCCCTCTTGCGGAGTATTGGGCAAAGAGAGCGTGACGGAGGTTGGCACGCCGGAGCCCGAGCCGCCAGTACCCGCCGTGGCGCTAGCCATCTGAATGAGCGTAGGCACCCCGGAGGTGTAATTCAGTTGGGTCTGAAATTGAATCTCCGCCCGAATATTGGGAATCCGGTTGCCGAAATTCTTGAGCGGAAAGTTTTCCCAGGCCGCATAACAGAGCCCGCGAAAGGCCGGAGTATTCTCCACCCCCTCGCTCTCTTGAATGAGGCTCATGGGCTCTTGATCCTCCGTGCCCATGAAAACATCGGGCGAGGGATAAATGGAGGCCGGAGGCGCAGTTTCCTCGCTTCCGGTTGGATCGTTGGTGTTGCCGTCCGGGCCGTACCACTGGATTTTATTACCCGTAGCATAGCCCTCCGCCGTGGTGGTCACGTTGGCATCGGAGGTAATCTGGCCCAGATACTCTCCCTCTCCGCCCTGATAGTTGGCTCCGTCACCTCCGGGATTCACAATCGCGCTCACCGTCACGGTCTGCCCGGCCTGTAAATTCTGCAACGCAATGACGGGCGAGGTGCCCCCCACGTCTCCAAAGGAGTAAGCGGCATTTTCCGCGCCCACGCACTCCCAGGGCAGGGCCGTTGAGGGCACGTACACCTGCAGACTCTGCCCCCCGGAACAAGCCACCTCCACGGGAAACCCGCCTGCGGTCATACACTGATAGTTGTTGTTGATGCCCAACTGGAAAACGGTAGCTCCGCCCGGCACGGTAAAGCTCGCTCCGTGGCCCACCCAGACGGCCTCAATCAAGTTGCCCTGAGAGTCCACGAAAGCGCCGCATACGCCGCAGTTGTAGCCTATGCATGAGCCCACGGCAAAATACTTGGAAGGAAAAAAGGAAGGCCCTCCACCGTCCCAGATGACTTGCGTATCGCCCCAGATGCGCACCACGGAGGCCGGACCTTGGCAAAAGCCCGCCGCAAAACTCGCATAGTAGTTATAGACCACCTCATCGCCCGTGGCCTTATCGCACTGCGCGTTGGCAATCAGGCCCGGAGCCCAGATAATGTTTCCGCTCACCTTGAAGGTGCCGTAGCCGAAAGGTATCACCGTGCCGTTGGCACTGCTCGATATACTCAGGTCATTCAAGCGTGGCCCTTGCGTGTGCAGAGGATCAATCAGCGAGGCCGCCACCTTCCCCACGCTGGCGCCCGCCATGGCTCCGCCAATCAGGGATGACCACGCCGCCACACCTGCCGGAGGAAAGAAAAAACCCACCACCGCGCCCGCCGCCACGCCCGCCGCCGTGATTGCTATTCTCGCCATTCCACGCTCCACTTAATCTCAAGTCTCAGACTTGAAATTTGAAATCAAAAAGTTAAAACCTCTTGCGCCATGCGCTCCGCCGCCGCCTCGCAATAACGCTCAACCTTCTCGATGCCAATGCACTTGACTCCCGCATCCTTGCACGCCCGGAGCGAGGAGCCGGAGCCCATAAACGGATCAATCACGCTCCCGGCCTCCGGCACAAACTTGAGGCACCATGCAAAAAGCTCTTTAGGCTTCTGGGTTGGGTGTACCCGCTTGCGGCCTCGCATCTCTCCAGCCCGAATCATGCCATTCCAAAGAAAGCGAAAGATGCGCAGGGATTGATCTAAATTACTCCAAGCCAACTCTCCGTCCGCGAAGTCTCCCGAGTTGAGCTTGTCCCACACCAGCCAAGCCCTGGAGGGAGGCAGGGCAAAATAGTTGCCGCCCCAGATGATGGCCTTGGGAGCCGCCGCGAGCAAGGCCGCTATCTCCTCTTGACTCGCGGGCCGCTTGTCCCAATCAAAATCCCCGTAATCGGTAGCCGCCCAAACCGCCGAGTTGGTAGAAGCCCGACCGCCGCCGAGTGGTCTATTTCCACGTGAAAGGTTGCGGGCGTTATTCTCACCCATCCCGTACGGCGGATCAGTCATCACCAAGTCAGCCGAAGGTAGCGAGGGCAGCACCTCCAGGCAATCACCGTGGTAAATGGTGATAAGCCCGTCTTGGTAATAGGGTTTCAACTATCCCACCCCCGGTATCGAAAAGCACGCTTCGATGCGCCGCACCCACTTGCGGTCTAAGCCCACCTCAACCACCCTGTGCTGAGCGAGCCGCCCGCCAACCCTCGCGCCAGGGCCGCCCGCCGCGTGCACGATGCCGCGCTCCGTCAGTATCGCCGAGTGCACGGGATCAACCGGAGCCCGGAATACCAGCACGTCACCCGGCAAGCGCTGATAGATGGGCTTGGAAACGAGCCGGGCATTACAGGCTTCCACCACCACCCGGCCCACCGGCCGGGCTGAATAGTTCTTGAATTCCGCGAGGTAATCACCCAAACCCAAGTCGCGCATTACGCACAGAACCAAGCCTACGCAGTCCACGCCCATGCCGCACCTGCGGCCCTGATGCGCAAAGGGCGTGCCCAGCCACTTTCGGGCCTCATTCACTACCTGTGTGCGAGTCACCATTAAAAGGGCACGTCCTCATCCGTAATTTCTCCAAGCTCTGGGCCTGCAGGCCCAGACTGCGAGGCCGGAGCCGCCGCCCGCTCCGCCGCATCTGAGCCGTAAGCGGAGCCCTCGCCAGCGGGCCGCGAGTTTGACTTCGAGCCCAACATGCGCATCTCACGGCATACTATGACCGTAGCCCGCCGCTTCTCTCCGTTCTTCTCCCACTCCTCATAGCGTATCCGGCCCTCCACATAGACCAGAGCGCCCTTGCGCAGGTACTCTTGGCATATCTCCGCGAGCTTGCCCCATACGCGTACAGTGTGCCATTCCGTACGCTCCTGCCGTGCTCCCGCCCTGTCCTTAAACTTCTCGCTTGTAGCGAGTGAAAACTTACAAACCGCCGCACCCGAAGGCGTGTATTTTGTCTCCGGTTCCTGCCCCAAGCGGCCCACCAGCGTAACCTTGTTAACCATTTTAAAACCACCCCTTTTAGAGTGCAGATGTGGCATAGGACAACACCAAGTCCATGCCCGGTATAAACGGCTCTGCCCTAAAATTAACGATGTTATTAAACTTCAAACACCCCGTCGCGCCCGCCGTCTTATCACAGCCGGGCCAGATGGTGAAGGTATCGCCCGGAGCGGGCGGCTGCGGAAAAGGCAGAAACATATCGAGGTTCGTGCCGTCGAAAGCCTTAACCTCAAAACTCTTGCCGCTGAGCACGCCGGAGGTGAAGGTGATCATGCCGTTATCGAAATAGCCCTCCGCGCCCAGACTCCCCGCAGGGATGAGCGTCATGGGATCGGGCGAGGAGGAGACAGAGCCCGATTGCTGGTAGGGCGCCGCGCTCAGGTTGCAATACCAGGGCCGCCAGCCGCCATCGTCTCCGCCCGGAGTTGAGAAAAGCTCCGCCCGGCAGGTTGGTCCGTAAGTATCGCCCAGGGACGTGGCCAGCTTCTGGGTTAGCCCTCGCAACTCCGCCGTGAACATTCCGTTTTTCATGTGCACCGCGCCCAGGTATCCTACGCGCTGGACCATATCTCCCATGGTTAAATCCGCCCAATTCACCACGCGCTGAATAATCGCGCAGTTATCGTATACGCCAGCGCTAATATCGCTCTCTGAGATGGCGGAGGAGTCGAGAAATGCCGTCACCTCCAGGTTGTCAATGGAAAGGTCGGAGCCAGAGTCAATGGCCGTATGAGTCATCCCGGTTGACGCCTCATAGGTCACGGGATAGGGATCGGGCAGAGGGCCGGAGCTTTGGTAGCTGATATTTTGGTCGTGGGTGGTAAACCCCATCACCACGCCATCCTGCCGGATCACGGCCCACAGCGTTGCTAGCGTGGTACAATCAAGCCCGAAATGTTGCTGCAAATTAACCGATGCCGTCTTCATCGAATCCACCCCAGGACACAGGAGAGCACGTCCGAGCACGCCCGATATAGCGCCCATGCCTCGCCCAGCGCCGCGAACTCCGCCACGAGCCCGGCAAGCGCCAGCGCCCAAACCAAGTAAGAAAGTTTTTTCATAGGATCACGGAAAAGGTAAGAGTGGGCCGCCTAAGCCAAACTCCCGATATCCCGGAAAAACTCCACCGGAAGCAGGCTCGCTTGCCGCTCTGGAAAGCCACGCCCGCCGAAGGGCTGCTTCCAGGTATTGGAACTATGCCCGCGAGCCACCATCAAGCTGCCCGCCTCCACGGAATCCTGTACGCCCAGCTTGGCCGCGAGAAAGGAAAACTCCGAATCCTCCGCCGAATTAAGTGACGGGAACTTGTGATCCTTCCACCAGTCGAGGCGATAACACTGCGTGGAGCCGCTGGCGTAAGAGCCCGCGCCCGTATAGATATACTCGTAGGCTTTGTGGCTGCTCTCATTCCAATAGAAAAAGCGGTGAAATCCCGTTACCATCTTTTTCTCTGAGAGTAACCGCTCCACCTGAAACTCAATCCGCGTGGGTGCATACCAGTCGTCATCATCCCAATTCACGGCAATAGAGCCACGGGCCATGCCACAAGCCGCATTGCGCTTGCCACCTAAAGTAAAGAGGCCGGGCCGCCTTGGTGCCCAGGTATCACGGCAATAAACAATCCGAGCGTCAACCGGTACCAGATGCTCAATCGGTATTTTGCCGGTATCAAAAATAATCAGTTCGCGGTGGGCATAGGTCTGGGCCAGAAAGCACTTGATGGCCAAGGGCAGATAGGCCGCCCTATCCGCCGTAGGCATCACGCAAGACACTAAGGGTTTTTCCATCATGCGCCCAGACTCCCGGCTCCCGTGGAAAGCAGCCTTACCTCCACCAGCGTTACATCCGGCCAACTCACCAGGGCGTTGCCGTCCGCAACGTCCGACTCCTCAATTACCGCGTTGCAATCGTCCGTATCGAAGCGCACAGGGTAGTGGTATTTACCGCTCCAGGTCACAGGAGAGTATCCCGCGCCCGCCGCGAGCGTCAGGAGGCCCGTAGTGGAATCTAGCGTCCAGCCCGTCACTACGGAGCCGCCCACCTCGATAACCGGTTCGCTGGTACAATACGTGCCGTCAAACTTGACCACTGCCGTGGTGACAGGCTTGACAACGGCCTTGGTATAGCTTCGTATCCCTATCGCCCAAGTCTTCTGCAGTTGATAGACGCGCCCGGTATAAGGCGAGTCCGTCACCGGAGCACAGAGTTGATTGACCGCTTGACAGTCCTTAGGATCAAGGAATCTAAAACTGTCCGCCTTGCCTCCCACGTTCAACCAAAAGTTATACACATCATTAAAATACCATTGCGGTTTATGATCGAGAACGATACGCCAGCGCCCGCGAGAGAAAGCCCAATTGCGGTTACGCTGCTCGAAACCGGAGAAGCCCTCGTTGACTTGGGTTGAGAAGCCTTGCCCGCCCGCCGCTTGAAAAGCGATATGCTCTGGAAACTCACACTCGAAGAAAGGCATATGAAACCCCAGGATTCAGGAGTCAGGAATCAGGAGAAAAAGAGGAGAGGGCGGCCCGGATACCGCCCGCCCGTTACGCCAGTTGCAACTTAGCGCCTCTTGCCCACGTACCGGCATTTATTCCGCTGTGGCCTCACGGCTTAGGAGCAGCCCCGCGTGCCAGCCCACCGGATATTCACATTTGACGTTGTATGGTTAAATGATCTTGTTAGGAGTTGCGTCCGTGCAGCACTTGCATGGTGCGCCATCCGTCCGTCAGGAGTTGCTGCTGAGATCGCTTGAAAGAGTTAGCATCAGGAGTGCTAATGTTGTACACGGGAGCGTAATGCAAGGGCCTCAGTGACTGCATGGCCAGCGAGGGCACGACCGTGCCCGAAGCATGCGGCACGAAAAACTCAGGATGCTTTTCCCCTACCACGTAAGCATGCCCCGGAGTCACGTCTCCACCGCCAGCCAGAAAACCGCCAAACCACGAGCCCAGCGTTGAAAGGGCCGGGCCAAAAGCCTTGAGCGCTCCGCCAATCGCTCCGCCAATCCCAGAAAGGGCGCCCCGCACTCCGCCGCCGCTTGCATCAGCGCCCAACACGCCTCCGCTCGCGCCGTCACCCTGAGCACCCGCACCGCCCGCGAGCAGGCCCTTGACCGCATCCGCGAAACGGACATAGAAGGGATTGCCCTGCGAGCCGTCAGCCTTGGAGAATCCACCACCCACACCCAGCTTGCCCAGCACCCCGGAGACAGCCTTCTGCATGCCGATTTTGAGAAACGATTCCTCCATGCCCTGAGCGAGTTGCTTAAAGCCGCCCTTGCCGGTCACTACCAGCCGGGCAAAAGCATCCTCGATAGAGTCTAGTGAGCGAGTAAGCACGGATACCAGATGAGCGCCCGCGTCATCCCCGGCAATCTTAATCTCTTCCAGTTGAGTTTTGAGCGAGTCACCAAAGCTCATGTTAGCGCCCAGCCGGTCTAACCTGGTGAGCCACGCAATGAGCTTTTGGCCCTCCGCATTGGCCGCTATTTCCCTGGTCGTCAAGCCAGGAAAGGTATCGGCCAAGCGCTTAAAGGAACTGTCGGAGAGTTGAGTCTCTTGCTCCAGGGCCTTGAAATAACCCCGAAGCCTGTCCGTCTCCGTGCCCAGGTTGGCCTCTTGCTGGGCTGTCAAGTCAAGCGCTGGCCCTTGCGTGAGGCCGCCCATGCCGGGCACGGACGGTATCATCTTTTTGGTAAAGTCAATCTCAGGAGCGCCGCCCGCCGCCGCGAAAGACTCACCCCAGAGAGGCAACTTAGGAACCTTAACCGCCGTGTCTATATACTCTTGGATTTTGCGCTTGTAAATGTCGAGCGCCAAAGTCTGGGCCGTATACGCCTCCGCAAGATTGCCGCCCGCTTGCACTTGCTTGTCAATCTCGCGCAGGGTACGGTCATACTCCGCTTGAATCTCGCGGAATTTATTCCCGTGAATACCAAGTTCTGAAACCTCATCACGCTCTCGCTCGATAAGCGCCGCCAGCGCATCCGAGTGAGCCTTGATGCCATTGACCAGACCATCCTCATGCTCCGTGGCCGCTTGCTGTCCCGTGGTGAGGCTCTGAAGGTTCACCTCATAGTCCGTCTGGGCCTGCACGGAATCCGCATAGGCTTTCTTGAGGCTCGCCCACTCCTCCATAATCCCCTTTGCGCCCTCAAAAGGAGAGGTGACAACCGCGCCCAGGAGCGCTACGGTGTGGGCAATCACTCCGCCCATGCCCTGCATGCCAATCATGGTGCGGTTGAGGAGAGGAATCACCTTGCCGCCCAGCGTGAGCGTGAAAGCGCTCCACTGAGCCGTCATCTCGCGCACGGCCACTTGATACTGCTTGGCCTGCGCAATGCGGCCCGCGTCAAAGTATACGCCCAGCTTCTTGGCTTGCTCGATAGCCGGAGCGTAGCCCTGCATGGCCAGCAAGCGCAAGGTGATCACGTTTTCAGACCAGCCACGGCCCAGCAATTGATTGAGGGCGAGGTTGCGCTGCCCCGCATCGTGGAGGGCAAAGATACTGTGCAGCACACCTTGAATTCTATCGCCCATGGGCTTGAGGCCAAGCTCCGCCGCTCCCCGCGCTCCGCCCATCAAATCCCAAAGCATCTTGTTGGCATGGCCGCCGCCCTCCGCCGTCTTTTCGAGGTTGGCACCGGCCCGCGAAAGCGAGGTAGTAAGGGCCTCAAAGCTCCCACCCGTCTCTTTCGTAAGAGCATACAGGCCGCTCATTTGAGTAGCGCTGATACCGGTCTTAGTAGAGGCCGTGCCAATCGCAGAGCCCACCTCCGCCGCGTGGTTGGCCAGCGCAATCATGCCGCCTCCCACCGCCGTGATACTCCCCAAGACGGAGCCCGCGAGCAGCACGGCCAGGCCGCGCCCGTTGCGCCCGGCCACGTCGAAAGCCTCTTTCGCCTTGTACCCTATTCCGTCCAGTACGGCGCCCGCCGTCTGGCCAGCAGGCCCCAAGGCTCCCAGGGCCTCGCTCACCCCGCCCAGCCCGGCCCGGATGTCTTTCCCGGTACGCTTGGCCGCAATACTGGCGGAGTCCATACCAGAAAGAAACTTCCCGGTATTGGCCACCAGTTCAACGTAAATCGACCCCAGAGAGAAAGCCATCCGCCTACCTGCCTATCTGTCTGCCTGCCGTTTTTTTCTTGCCCTTAACGCCCGGCCCGCACTTGAGGGCCGCCGCGACCACTCTAATTTGCTCCGCGAGGCTCATACTCTTGCGGCCCTCGCTGGGCATAAAATCAACCGGGCTCACCGGCTCCGCGTTTTTCGAGCGGTAAGGGTTGGCGTTATAGACCGCCGCCGCCACGATGCCGGAATAGAAGCAAGCCCGCTTGTGCGCCGCTTGCTTGCGCGTCAGCATTTCGTGAAAGGTGCCCGGAGTCGTTGCCCCAAACTCGCTCAGGCTCAAGCCCAGATCAATCCTTGCCATGGCCCACAGCTCGGCCCAGGTTAGAGGTTGGCCGCCTCCGCGCCCGTCTTCGGCGGAGTCGGCCGGATAGGGTTTTCACCGCGCAGGGCTTTCTCTTTCGCCTCCATCACGGCCTTGCGCTCATCCTCCGGCAAGGCCAGGGCGTGAGCCTCGTATAGCGCCTCAAAAACCTTGTCTTGGTTGCCACGATCCATGTAAGAGCGGATGCAAGCCAAGCCCTCCTCCGAGTCGTATTCCGGGTGGCAAGCCAGGATAGAGGCCCAGAAAATCAGCGAAAGGCTGGAGGCATTCAAGCCCAGCCAGAGCTTTTGCCCCGTTGAATCTTGGCCCGTGCGCTCATGGATCAATGCCAGAGCGTTGTAATCGAAAGTGAGCCGGAAAACTTTCTGCATCTCGGAGCCGTCATCATCTCGCAAATCGAGAGCGAGCGAGACTCCGGGCGCAATGCGCCGCTTCAGTGCCTGCGTCTTGTTGCTCATATTCCCCCTTTAGGAATAAGGGCCGGAGGAGTGCCGCCCGCCCGGCCCGGATGCTCAGAGGCGTACAGATCTACGCCGTTGTATAGATAGGTAGACCGCTCACCTTAATGGTGATAGTAACAACCGCTTCCTTGTCCAGGGGAATGTCAACCCCGTACTCCGTCACCAAGCCTTTGAAATTCCATTGCCCGGGAGTGCTTTCCCCCGTCTCCTCTGAGGCCGGAGGCAGGACAAGCTGGAAAGGCAGCCGGGTCTTAGTGATGGCCGCCGCATAGACCGCTTGTTGACCGGCATCATCGGGCACGTAATTGACGGAGAATTTGACTTCGCCCGGATCGGTCAAAGTCGAGATAAACTCTTTCACCCCGCCCGGAGACTGCACGTTGGTTACGTCCGCCGTCTCGTTTTTCAGTTGCGGGCCGGATACGCTCTTAACCTCGCCAATCTGAGTGAAAACCGCAGGGCTGGCATTCGTGCCAATCGAGAGCACCAATCCCAACCCCGAAAAAGCGTTACTGCTTACATAGCTCATAGGTGTGTCACCTCACAAAAATATAGTTTTCAGTTATCAGTGTTCAGCCATCAGATAAGACCATCACTGATAACTGACAACTGATAACCGGCCACTACTCAACCGGGTTGATAATGTGCAGAGAGAAGTCCACTACGGCACGGTAGAGGAATGGGCCATCCTCGAAAGCGTCAACCTCCGACACCTTGAGGCCGCCCTGCATGTACGTGCCATCCGACAGCGGGCCGCGATAGGAGAGCAGGCACGCCTCCGCCGCCCGTTTCAAAATCTTGGCCGCGCCGTAGTTCTTACCGTAACAATCGAGTTGCACCCGCTTAAACTCCAAACGGTTGGTGCCCTGAGTGGAGGTTACGGACGTGCCCGTCACCACCGTATAGACCACCGCAGGCAGGGTGCTCTCCTCCGGCAATTGCACGGGAAACACTCCGGGCGTACCGTCTTGCCGCAAGAAAGGGCTGCCGCCCACCTGAGCCATGACTCCAGGATCATTCGCGAGGAGCGAAAACAGGCCAGCTTCAAACATTTTTCTTGATCTCCTCCGCGAGAATCAGCGTCAAGCCATCCGCAAAGCGGTTGATAACCTCATCACCCTTGCTCTCGAAAGTGGGCCGTACAAAGGACTGGTCTTTCATAAAAGAGGAGCCGCCGCTCCGCCGCTTGCGCCCGCCCATACCCAGCATGGAGGAGAGGGATTCTCCGGCCCGGCTTGCCTTTCGCCCTATCTCTTGAAAGAGGCCCCAATACGTTCTCTTGCTTGGCCCCACCCGCACCGCGCCCTGCAAGTCGGAGTTAATGATGCGCTGCATGCCGATGTGCGAGGCAAGATCACCGGGCCAGCGTACCTCTTTAGGGTTTTCGGAGAGCTTAACCTTATCGAGCTTGGGAGCCCGGAGGCGCATCTCATCAACCCAAGCCTTGCACGCATAAGTCATGGCCTCGCGGAGCGCCCGCCGCGCCACGTCGAGAGGCATGCGCTCTAGCGTGCGCTGCAGTTTTTCGAGGCCGACTACCTTGACATCCAGTTCGCCGCTCATTGCCCAGGCCCTTGGTACGCGGAGTCGTCACGCTCGATGCAGTACAAAAGCAGAACATGGTGCTGCTCATCCGGGTTATCCACGTGCATAATCTGAAATTGGCGAGTAGTAATCACAGCCGGGCTGCCGATACCCTCCGCAAACCACACGTCCATTTTGGCCTTGACTCCGGCCATCCAGCGTATGGTTACAAGGTGAGTCACCTCCGCAACCACCTGCTGGGCTTGATAAAGCTCGCGCCCTGAAAGCGCCTCAATGCTGGCACGCACAGTAGCGAACACCGTAGCGTCTGCCGTTACAGGGCCGCCGAATTGATCCACTTGCGTGGAGAGGTTTATTATCTGGATTGCGTGGCGGAGCTTGCCCGCCCGAATTGTGTCGCGTCTTGGCATGTTCCCTCAACTCCGCCACGGCCCTCAAATCAAGGGCCCCCGTCTCGTATCGGCTAACCTTAATTTTCCTCATAGCCCATTACCGTAACCTTGTAAGGCGTAAGCAGCCGCGTCACCCCGATAGGCAACTCCACGAGCTTAAGGTCCGTGGTTGCCTCGCGGTTTTCATAGAGGTGAGCCGCGAGCAGGAGCACAGCCGCCTTGACCAGCTTGGGGCAAGTATCCACCGTGGCTCCGTCTCCGTAGCTTCCAGCCGTGTAAGTGATCTTGACGGAATCTGGCAGGTACATATCCGTGTAAGGCCAGTATTGGCCGTAGCGGGGCACTACGGAGCCCGGAGTGCCGTCCGTATCCACGTAGTAGGTTGCCGGGTCAGCCGTCTGAAGGTTGGCCGCCATATCGAGGTAAGTAATGCTCGCAACCGACACCAGGGACGGGCGAGGCAACTTAATGCGAAAGGCTTTCCAGAATGTGGAATAGTACCAAGCCTCGTGCAGGGAAGTGCTCCGCTGGGTGCCGTTCCACCAGGGAAAGAGCGGGAAGTGGTCAAGCGTGAGTTGCCATGTCTGATTATAGATGGCCCGCTTCATCTCGTTTTCGCAAAGCTCGCGGGCCGCTGGCATATAGATGCCGGTAAACAAGTCGTCGTCATCCGCAATCGTCACCCGGCAATGCTGCTTCACTTGCTCCAGCGTCACAGGCTCAACAACCGGAGCGGTAAGCATCTTGAGATTCAGAATCATAGTATTAACCAAAACGGTAGCGCAGAGTTGCGCCGCTTTTGCGCTACTCTGCGGCTCTTACGGAAAAAACGGAGCGGGCCGGATAAGGAGGAAAACCGGCCCGCCCCAAGTCGTCGACCAACCGAAGGGTTTATTTCTGGGTGAGGGCGATTATCGGGTGAGTTCCAGCGTCCGTAGAAATTCCACCCGCACGGCAATACCCCAAGAAGCCAACCTCCAGGGTGTCCATGAAGCGCTCATTCAAGCGCACAATCGCCAACCCCGGCTTGACTTCGCGGAGCAGATACCCCTGCTTAAAGTCGCCATAGAGCACGGAGACAGCCCCGGAATTGGAGCTTGTCCCACTGGCCGCATTCTCCATGTACTGATTGAGCACCACGCGCTTACCCAGCAGAGTATCAAAGGTGCCCACCGTTGGAGCCGGAATGTACAAAGGACGGCCCAGGGTGTCAGTAACGCCCAGCAGAGTGGCACGAGTCTTGGAATTGAAACTCCAGATGGCATCGATCCCATAGGCCGGGTCAAGAGCGCCGTATATGGCCACAAGGTCTGCCCACTGGATGGGCTTGGTAGTATCGAGTGTCGTCACCGCATCGTAGGCCGCCGTCAATAGCGACTCGATATTCTGGGCAACCGAAGGAGAGCCCGCGAAGGTGCCGTTGGTGACAAGGCTCGTCAGGCCGCGATAGTAGCGCTTGGAAAATGTCACGGATAAAGGCGTCAAGGTCAAAGGCCGAATCCTGCAACTCCGCCAGCGTCACCTTGATAATGTTGGTCTTGAGGGCGTCAGTAGAGAGCAAGAGGCTGGAGAGGCCCGGCTCAACCTCAGACATCGAGGAAGGCTCAGAATCCAGCATCAAGAGATTGCCGGTATCGTTTGAGAAGGCTATCTTCATGGGCGCGCCGTTGTCCGTCTTTTTGGTATTCAACTCCGGCAAAATCGAGCCCCAGGCTTTCTCCGCTTGCGTCAGCACGGGATAAAATTCCTGCGGAACAAAGTAGCCGCCCGTGGAGGTGGTCAAGTCGCGCTGCTCGCGCCCAGGCCGCTGGGTGCGAGTCTCTTTCTGTGCATCCGTGGGTGTGTAGGAACGCAAAACCGGAGACTTGTCTCCGTACCGAATAAAGTCAGCAAAGGCCGCCCGCGATTCATCCGCGCTCGCACCCGTACCACTCCCAGGATCACCACGCGGAATCTTGGGCAGGGCCCCATCCGCCGCCAGTTTCGAGGCCACGGACTCCATAACTCCAACGCGCTCTTCAATAGCATCCGCTTCCGAAATCATCCGCTTGGACGATGCTATTTCTTCAGCCGTCACGCCGTCTTTAATCAAGAGCGCTTGGGCATCTTTCAGTAACTTGTTGCGTTTGTCGCGCAATTCTTTCATAGGTTTTCACCTCACTGAGATTGGGATTAACTTGCAATGCCCGGCAATGACGGCCCTAGCCGACACCACAAAGCGCACCGGCACGCGCCCGCCATTCAAGGCAACCCCTCCGGGCACGCGGGCCAGCGATACAGCCGAAATTGAAAAAAGGAAACCGGTTAGACGTTTTCGGGCGTTTGCATGCGCCGCAAAACCTCTGCGGTAAGGGCACGGGCCTCCGCCGCGAGGCGCTTAATCTCATCCGCCCGGCTCTCAGCCGGAGCCGCTACGGGCTCAGCCGCTGGAGGCTTAAGGTGCACCTCCAGGCTCTCCGGTTGACCATCCGGCCACAGTGAGCGAGCGCTTACGGAGGTGCCCGTATAGGCTGGGTATGTAACCGGGCTCACGTCGAATAGGTCAACATCCAAAAGCTCGCGCAAAACCGTGCGGTTGCCGGAGCCGTCGACTCCCTCGCTCCAAGCGTCTTGATTGACCACAAAGCCAAAAGAGCATTGGTCAATGTCTCCGCGCTGTACAGAGGCCATCAAATCACGGGCCGCTTGCGTCTCCGGCATGTCGCAATCAAAGCTCAAGCCTTGGTCATCCGTCGAGAGCCGCAAGGTGTTAGCCTTGGTGCGGCCCAGCACCACGCTTGAATCGTGGTTGAATAGGCAGCGCACGTCAGGCCCGGAGCCGAGGCAGCGTTTAAACGCTCCAGGACGCACCATCTCTCGAAAGCCGCCCAAGTCCTCACTCAGTTGATTGAATACCGCCGCGTAACCGGCAAGGCCGCTTGCGCCCTCGCGCGCCCGGAATTGCGCTCCGCTAGTGACTCTGTACTCTCGTTTCATGGTGCCCGCCCTCTCAAATCTCAAATTTCAAATCTCAAATTCCGCTTGCGGCCTCGCGCCCGGCCCGCTGTGCAACCTCCGCCGATATCACGCAGAGAGCCCGTTTTAGCTCTTCCATGGCGATATAATGCACCCGCTCCGCCGCCCAGCCCGGAGCCCGCCGCGCCATGCCCTTTAAGCAATCAGCCGCCACGCCGGAGACATCCATCCAGCCCTCCGCGAGCCCAAACTTGAGCCCGTAAACATCCCGTATCTGCGCTGAAAGGCTGTCCAATACCGGCTCAAAGGCAAGCCGAAGAGTCTCCAAATCTCGCTCTTTACGGTTGCACGCCCGGCCCACAGCGTCACGAAACATCGAAATATAGGCCAGCGCAAAACGCAGCGAGTCTTTCTGCTTGGCCACGTCCTCGCCGCCTCCCCCGCCCTCATCCGTGGCCTTAACATCAACCACGCCGTCTCCGCTCGCGCCCTTGGGTTGCGGAGCGCCGCCGCCATTGGCCATCAAGAGGTTTTCGAGATTCTGCATATTGACGGGAGCCAGCCGGATATCTCCCTCCTTGCCTATCGGGTTGTCTCCCATATCCGTGAGAATGTCATTGATCGAAAGCCAACCCCATTGACGCCCCAGGGCGTAACCCGCAGAGCTTGTGGCAAAGTCTCCGCGCAACCTCTCTCGCACGTCAAACTGAGCAAAATACTTGCCCGTAGTACGCCCGGCATGCGGCATGAGCTTGCGCTCCGCCTCTTGCTCAAATCGGCACATGTAAGGCCGGAGCGTGTCTGTCACAAATTGGAGAGACTGCTGCTCGTGGTTGGAATTAGAGAGCCGCGTGGTGTCTCCCACCATGTGCGGAGCAACCCGAAAGAGCCCACAGATGTCCGTGCGGTTGTACTTGCGCGTCTCAAGGAATTGAGAGTCCTCTGGGCTCAGGCCAATCTGTTGGTACGTCCAGTCCCCAGGGAGCACAGCCACCTTGCCCTGATTAATGCCCGCTTGCATAGCCTGCCAGGATTCGCGCACTTGGCTAATCGTGGTTTCGTCGATTACCGCACCCGTGGTTGGGTGCAGGATACCTCCGGGTTTCGAGCCATTACCAAAAAACCTTGCTCCGAATTTCTCCGCCGCCCGCGCTCCGCCGATGAGTTGCCTTTGCAGGGCCACAGGACTCAAGCCCTTGAGCCCGTCAAAACTGAATAAGGGGACGTGAAAAATTTTTTCTGGAGGGATATACCTCCAGTTTCCCATCTTTTCGCCGTCCGTGGTGCGATAGGCGATATTGCCGTCCGCAAGACGCACGGGCTCTGTCTTGTTAGGATGCAACGGGAATATCGCCGCAACCTTGCCCGCCTTGTTCTCCACGATCTGGGCATAGCAGTTGCCGGTCAAAGCACAGCACCCGGCCATAGTCTCCCAGAAAGTAAAGGCCGTCATCTCCGGGTTGGGCGCGTATTGGAGCAGATAATAAAGCTCATGCTCGATAGCCTCTTTGCGCCCGGCTGGGTCTAAGCGCTCATAGATCTTGAGCGGCAGCGAGGCCACGCTCTCCGAAATCACCCGCACGCAGGCATAGACCGTGGCTTGCTGGAGGGCCGTATAATCATTGACCGTCTCACCGGCCTCTGTCGTCTCTCCGGCAAACAACCACGCCCAGAAACCAGGGCCGCCCAGAGGCGTGGCCGGATTTTCCAGCGGGTTGCCGTCTCGTTGCTCCAGGCCGTCATTCAAGCCCAGGCGTATCATGTCGGTTTGCTGCGCCTGCCTCACGGCAAGAGCCGCCGCCCGCGTCACCATACCCAGCCGCGCTAAGATGCTCATAATTGTTTCTCTGAGGTGTGGCCGAAACGGCTACCTTTACGGCTCCGGCCTGCGTCCAGTGTTCTTTGACGCTGGAAACAACAGCATTCTGCAAGCTGCCCTTTCGGGTGCATGGGCTTGTTGCCTCTCCCACACTCGCTAAGCGATAAAAGGCTTGAAAGGCTTTGGAGGATCAGGCTCCACCATGGCCCTACTCAGCGCCATGATGGCCGCTACCGGGCCGTCGATTTTGTTTTCAGGCTTTTGCTTATTGGGAAAGATGTTGTCTTTATGATCGTAATGAGCGAGCACATTGGAAAACATCCATTCCATTACCGGGTTGCCGTCATGGTGCCAGCGCCCGGCCCTCACCATGGCATCCAACTGCTTCATTGGATCACTCAGGTTTTTTACGGTCTGGCCAACCTCCAGCATGGGAAAGCCCTCAGCGGAGAGGTGAGTGCTCATCTGGGTTGCTTGGAAAGGATCATAAGCCACGGACGCGAGCTTGACTTGGCCGGACCACGTCTCTAGCTCCGCCTCGATAGCGTCAAAGTCAATAATGTCTCCGCTGGTGACTCTGATATACCTTTGCTTGACCCAGCCCTCATACTGTGAATTGTCACTCTCGCGCACCCGCTTCTCCGGGAGCCAAAAGACTGGAAAGCAGTAATAGTGCCGGACCTTGCCCACTATCCGGCAAAAGAGCCGGAGCGCTACCGCTACGTCGATTTTCGAGGCAAGGTCAAGCGCGCCCCAGCACCTCTCACCCTTGAAAGACTCAATCTTGAGCCCAGGATCACCCGCCGCCCGATACCTCTGAATGTCCAGCCAAGCCACATCCGCGTTGCACCACAAATTAAGGTGCTTGGTTTTGATGTTGTTCTGCTTGGAGGGCGTCTCGACAGCCTCTTTGATGAGCGAGGCCACCACCTCCGGCATCACGCTCACGCCCCAATTGGGATTCGCCTTGGCCCAACTCGCAGGCTCCGTCCAATCGTCACCCTCTATCGGAGGCGTGCGTTTTTTGTCGCCTTGATCCAGGGTATAGACAACCCCAAAGACCTTATCATCGCGCACAGTGCCCGCCAGAATCTTGAGCACATAGCCGCGCACCTCATAACACACGCCCGCTTGGTCAGTGCCCGCCGTGGTAATGCACCACATTAGGCTTTGGTCACGCTTGCCCGTGCCCGTCTCCATCACATCGTATACGCCACGGTCTGGATGAGCATGCAACTCGTCAATGATGGCAAGGTGTACGTTGAGGCCATCCAACTTATCACTATCCGACGCGAGCGCCTTGAACACGCTCATGGAAGCCGCTTGAGAGATAGCGTGGGCCGGTACGGTCACACCAAAGCGCTTGCGAAAGCCCGCGCTTTTCTTGGCCATCTGCTGGGCAATCTCAAACGTGATCTTGGCTTGATCCTTGGTGGTCGCAACGGAGAAAACCTCCGCGCCCGCCTCGCCATCCGCCGCTGTACAGTAAAGGCCCACACCCGCACTCAAAGTGCTTTTGGCGTTGCCACGTGGCACCTCAATGTAAACCTTTCGAAAGCGCCGCTTGCCCGTGGCCTTAATCACCCAGCCGAAAACGGAGACAAGGATAAAGACTTCCCAGGGCTCAAGAAAAATCAGCGTGTTGGCCTTGGGCCCCTTGACGTGTGGCAGCAACTCGATAAAGCCACAGATGGCCGCCGCCCGCCTCGCATCCATACGGTAGGGAAACTCCGGGCCGATCATGGCCTCCATATCCGCGAGGTGCCGCTCGCACGCCTGCTTGACATAGAGGCATGCAGGGATGTGACCACCCGTCACCCCGAGAGCGTACTCATTGGCAACTGCGAGATAGTCATGTCTCATTGTGTTGGTGTTTCTCCCGGCAATTCCAGGGTTGCCCAGGGATCGTCAAAGGGCAATTCCTTTTGAGTGGCCGCCCGAATGCGCTCGCGGTCAACCGGAGTTAGCCCTAACTTCGCCTCCGCTTGCGCGAGAGCCTTAGCGTGGGATTCAATCACCCCCAGGATGGGATGACGGCCCAACACGCCATTTTCAGCAAGCCGCAGAGAGTCTGTCTCGCCCGGCTTTTTCTTCTCCAGGCACCAAGCCCTATGCTCAAGCAGGGCCGCCCGGCGCCGCACGTAATCCCAGCAGTAGCGCTCCAAGAGCCCGCTATCGAGAGGGCGAATCATGCCAGCCGGAGCGTTGGCAATTACCGCGCCCCAGATGGCCCGCTCAGCATCCGTAAAATAGTCAGGAGGCGTCATCTCACCCAACGGAGGAGTAGGAGCCTCACGATTGAGCCTGTCATTGCGCACCCGCGAGCCCTCCGCGAGCTTCTGGGCTAGTGGCTTTGGCGGCCTACCCCTCATTGTCTAGCCCATACCCCTTCTCTAATTTCGTCCACGTGTGTGTGGAGCTGGGGCCACGGTCAACCAAAGGCCCTCCTAAAACTACGAAGACCCCCCTACCCCCCTTGGCCGTCCGAAGCCGCCATCCTCGCTCGCGGTCTTGCGGGCGTGGCACGAGTGGCACAACCCTTGCAAGTTGCTTGGGTGGTCCGCACCCTCCGGCTTGGGTATGACGTGGTCAACGTCCGTACTAAGTGCTACGTGTCCCGGTATGTTGTAGGGATTCTTACAGAGAGGATCACGGCGGAGGATGTACTCACGGAGCCGCCGCCACCAGTAACCGTATCCGCGCTTTGCCGATGAATCGCGCTCGCCCCTCAGCGCCTGACGGGCCACAGCGTGAGCCTCACAGTAGCGCTCACGCGTAACCCCAGGGCACCCAGGCACGGGGCATGGGTGCGGAGCCGACAGAGGCATTATTTCTTCTCGCTATTGTACAACTCAGCAGCCGCCGCTTTCCGAGCCGCAAAAAGCGCCGCCGCATCCGCCTTTACCTTGGTCCTGTTGTTCTTGTAAAACAGGTACCCGACTAACAGAACAAAACCCAGAGCCAGCAACTTAATCATGCGTCACCCCGCAAAAGAATTAGTAGGATACGATGCCAGATTCTTGCCGATTAGAGCGCGGTACATGGACGCGTTCAGCCTTCCAAATTCCTCAATGCGCGTCCGCTGATACTGACTGTCTTCAACGTAGGCAGACTCAATATCCTGCTCGTCAATCATCTGACACCAGTCAATGTCAGTGACTGACTTGCCCGGCTTGCAGGCACTTGGCGCGTGCGGTGCGGCACCCTCAACGTTGGCCGCGCGGGTTCCCCTAGGTGTCTTGGCCCGCTCGCGCAGGAAAGAAGTAACCGAAATCTTCAGTTGCTCATACCCCTCATAAGTGGTTGCAAGGCGCACACCATTAGCCATTTGCCTCATCCGCCGCACCATCTCTTGAACCGCATGTTCATTAATAGCAAGGTACTTAGCAACCCTATCAGCCGTCATATGAAGCCGAAAATATAGGTACGCCACGGACGCACGCCGAGCGTGATTGATCTCATTCCCGTTTCGCGCCTTAAATCCGCTTCCAGCCATGAGAGCAACCGCAGCCAACCCCTCATAGGTCATAGCCCACTCGGGAATTTCCTTTTCAACAAGGCGAGTTTTCTGTAGCTGAAAGCCGGACCCAATCTCATCTCCATCTATCTTCCCGCGCAACTCATCCCGAAAGCTACCGTGCATATCAGGATCAAACTGGTAAAGATCGAAGCGTGGATTACTCGCCATTCTCAGCGCCCTCCGGGTCAACGCCCTCAACGGCAGCAGCCTTATGCGCATTTTCCTTGTACACGCAGCCACAGTCCGCGCATTCCCAATCCCCATTCTTCTGAAGGTAGTGCACCCGGCTATTGCAGCTCGGGCACGACCCAGAGGCAAGAGCATCATCGGACGCTGGAGACATCCCCAGACCCAGGCCCGCTAACGTCTTGTCCCAATAAACCTCCAAGCAAGACTGGCAACCGATGCCGCTATGCACTCCAAACCCCCCGTGCGGACACTTGGTTTTACGCTCCGCTTTTACGCTTTCAACTTCCGTCACCGCTAGGTTTTCCATGGTCAAAACTCTCCTTTTTCACATTTCAAATTTTCCAAGCTCGCTTGTTGCGTATCTCACCGCCCTGTGCTGCATCTTGCATCCGGGCTTGAGTTGCCCGGCCATCTTTGCCGCCCGGTCTTTGGCGTCTTGCTCCCTAAAATCCACTTGATTGCTTGCCGGTTGCCACTTGTCTGCATCTTGGAGCCGCCAGCACACAAGCCAAATCTCTCTCACCTCGCGCCTCGCTCTCTGCGCTCGCAAGCGCTATCGGTTGGTGTCCAATCCGTCTCCTCAAATCCCACGCGGGCCGGAATCCACACCAGAGGATCAAGCCCGGTTGGGCCGTTTCGCTGCTTCCCCACTTTCAACATGATCTGTTTTGCGCCCGTCTGAGCATCCGGCTCCTCGCCCGCCTTATCCCACAAAAAGAGCACGGTATCCGCGTCTTGCTCGATACTCCCAGACTCCCTCAAGTGGTGGAGTTGCGGCTCCTCATGCGGGCCAATGCGCGAGAGTTGCGAGAGCGCCAGGAAGGTGCCCTTGCAAATTCGCCCCACCTCGCGGGCCGTCTGCTGGATGCCGCCCGATACCCGCGTAACCTCTTGGGTACGGTTTTCAGCCTTGGCATGCACTAGCTGAATATGATCCACCACTACAAGCCTTGGGTTGACTCGCTGCGCGAGCGCTCGCGCCCGCCACTGAATCTGCTCAATCGAGAGGCCCGGAGTGTCATCAATCCAGATAGGCCAGCCTTGCAACTCGCCCATAGCCTTAACCAAAAAGTCAAACTCCGTTTTATTGAGGCGTCCAAGGCGCAGCCGGTTGGAGTCGAGTTGACTGATACGGCAAGCGAGGCGGAGGGCCAAGCTCTTCTTATTCATTTCGAGTGAGAACATGCCCACGGGCACGTTGCGCTGCGCGAGTTTGCGCACAAAATCCAGGGCGAGGGCCGATTTGCCCATCGAGGGCCGGGCCGCCAGCACAACCAACTCGCCCTCTTGCCAGCCCGCCGTAAGCGCATCCAGGGTGCTAAAACCTGTGGGCTGGCCAATCACCATGCCTTGCCCGGCTGTGCGCTCAAGCTCTGGAATGAGCCCGGCCACAATCTCCGCCATGCTTTGCGGGCCGCCCGTGCCTCCCAGCGTGCGCTCCGAAACGTCAAAGAGTTGGGTGTGGGCCGTCTCCAGCAACTCCGCCACGCTCTCCCGATTCTCCATACAGCGGGCCGCGATATTCCGCGAGGCGTTGAGCAGGCCGCGCACTATCGAGCAATCCTTAACCATCCGGGCGTACTCACACACGCCAGCGGAGGCAAGCGGCACGTTGCCCAGGGCCGCGATATACTCACGGCCTCCGGCCTTGGCCAGATTCCCGGCCCTGTCAAGCTCTCCGCACAAGGTCACTAGGTCAACCCTGCGATTAGAGCCCGCCAGCGAGCACATAACGGCAAAAACCAGTTTGTGCCCACCTCCAAAGAAGTCCGCCTCCGTCACCGCATCCAGGGCTTGATATAGCGCCGCGTTGTCCAAGAGAATCGAGCCCAGCAGCGCACGCTCCGCGTTAAGATCGTATGGCCCTGATTGGTTGTTGCTCTCCGTCATTATTTCCACCTCTCCGCGAGCGCCGCGCCCGCCTCAGTCTCCTCTAACTGTTTAAACACCCGTTCAGCGTTTTGCCGCTCCGCATCCTTGCTGAGTGGCGGTAAATCTTGGCTTGCGCTCTTTCTTTCTATTCTTTCTATTCTTTCTTTCTTATGTGCGGGTTGGTTTTGCACATCCGCCAATTCATTGAACTTGGGAATGATGTAACTGTCTCGTAACTGACTCAGCACTGCCAACTCACTGTATTTTTGCAGCCACCTGACAGTGCTGCGGTAGTCCAGAGACAGTAACTTGGCAAGTCTCCACTTGTCGGCTGGGAGCGGGCCAAAGGTGTGGTATCCCACAATCAGGCTGATGTAAATTCCACGCTCCGTTGCCGACATCCCCAGCACATCTTGTGAGCCCAGCCACTTGGCCGAGTAGAATTTGAACCAAAGATTGTTGCCAACTACCAAACCGACACCTCCGGCATTGCGAGTAAAAGACTCACCCTTTCACCTGTTACGTGGTGGGCCGATTAGCCAGGGCAGGCCCGTCCATCCAACTCCGCATGATCGAGCTTGCACAGTAAGGCGTGTCTGGTAGGGTTGCGCTTAACGTCAAGCAGTCTACGCCGCTTTCCGCGTCCCTCTCCCTTGAGGCCGGTTGGCTCAAGATGCGCCCATTCGAGCCAGTCTTTGGAGCCGCACTTCTGACACTCGTTGCCACGCTGCGCGAGGAGCCGCCGCTCCAGCCGGTCAAGGTATCTCTTAAAGCGAGGATCACTCACCGTGTGCCTCTCCGTCATCCGTGAGATAGGCCGCAGCCAACCCCTCAAGCTCTGGCCTTGGTAGGGCCTCGCCCGCAAGAGGCTCAGGCACTCGCTCCGCGCCATACCGGAGCGTGATCCTCACCGTCTCCACCCGTGCCCGGCCCTTGTGCGCCTCCGCCCGCTTGCCGACCTCACGGAGCGCCGTATGCAGGCTGGAGGCGTACACCGTGCAACCAAACTCCGCCCGGCTCGCGGGCAACTCAGGAAAGAGTATATTGGCGTGGTAGGCTCTCATAGCACCCCCACATTCATCCGCAAGCCGACATCTTTTTCCAAAAAAAATCCGTTCCCCACTAGTCCGCGAGCTATCCACGCGAGGCCCAGCCCATCCGCTTTTCCATTCTCAAACGGTCTTAGGTTCATCCTTTACACCCTCCATTTCATACGGTTTTTGACAATCGCCACAGGTGATTTTTAGAGAGTCCGTGGCCGCTCTCACAATCTGTTGACACTCCGGGCACGTCCACTTACGCATGCGCGTGGTTTGCACCTTGATAGCTTTGGGCGTAAGCTCTCCGCGCCCGGCTGGAATTGGCCCCAGGGAATCTCCAATCAGCGTGAGTCTCTCAGCACACTCCGCGCCAGCGTGCGTAGCCGTGGACTTGCCCTCCAAACCCACCGCCAGCATAGCCTCGCGGAATTTTCCCTTGTGGCCGCAATCGAGCCCTACGGTTGCGTGGATCATTTCATGCAGCAGCGTCTCCAGCACCTTGAGCCTGTCCGGGAAAATCATCGGATGCATGCTGATGAAAAAACCCTCTCCGTCTTTCCACCCGCTCCAGCAGGAGCCAATCGAGATATGCTTGCCCTGTGCGTGGCGAGGAGGAAAACCGCAAGTCAGAGCCGCGCGCTCAGGAGCGTCGGTCAAAAATTTCTCGCGAAGTTCCCCATAAGCCCGCTCCAGCCACGCCACCCTCGCACTGTTGGTTTCCATGCCCACGCTCACCACTCCATTATTCTCTTGCGTCTCGCCAACTCCGCTTGACGATCACTCTCTACACCCTGCCAATACTTGCTGCGCCCCACAACCTGAAAGACAATCTCGCACACGTAGCAACGCCCGCTATCGGGCCTGCTCCAGCGCTCAAGCTCATCAATCCTGTCAATCATCCGCTGGGCAAGCCACACGGAGGGGGCGTCTCCCACCAAGCCCTCAAGCCGCGCCATCTCATCCGCCCGGCCCATCAGCGGAGCGCCGCAACCACTGCACGAGGGCACTGGCACGTCAACCGCAGTCACTCTTGATTTACTAATTTCTGAAACCATTCCGCCTCCCGCAGAGCCACCGTCAACTCTCGCATAGCCTCCGCCGCCGCGAGCGAGCCACACCGCCGCACGAAATCCAAAAGCGGAGGGATGCCCAGCAACTCATCACGACACCCCTCCGGGCATCCCTTGAGGCAATACGCGCAGCTTGGATGGCCCAGAGGCAGGCCGTCTGAGCCTCGCGCCCAATCACGCCGCTTTTGATGGATTGTTGCTCGCTCGAATTTCGGAGACTCTTTTTTCGAGGAAATCACTGAAAGGTCAAACTCACGCAAAGACATCATTCCGCCACTTTCCCCATGGTCCGCACGATCTGCTTGGACTCCGGCCCGTACAACGTCTCAAGCTCCGCCATCTGTCTATTGAAACACTCAGAGCAGAACCCATGCGACACAGCATCCGTGCCCACTCGCCACTGCGCCCCGCAATTTACGGAGTCAGAGCAAAAGGCCAAGGGCTTGCCCGCCACGCTCTTGCGATTCAGCGTCGCCGGAGCGCCGCACTTGCCGCATTTCTCGCCCACCACTTTTCCGCACTCGCAACATTGAACCGTCATAACACCCCCTCATATGGCACGAACATGGCCATACTAAAGCCATCTTATGGCGTGGTACAAGAGCACCAAGGTACCACCCGGAAAGTAATTCCCGCCGCCCCTAGAATTTAATTGACTTGCGGTTTTGCCGATGGTACAGTTATGGCCAGATTGTGGCATTGGTGGAGAGGAGAGAATATGGCAAAGTCAACTCTATTTCGCTTTCTTTGGGAAAAATCGCTCAAACGGACGTTTAAACAATGCGCAAAAGATCGCAGACGTGTACCCTCAGACTTAGCCCGTCAGATCATTGAGCAATGGATGGCGTGCAGCTTGACAGCGGAGGAGAGGGCCGCCACGGGCTTGCCGGAGTTTGCGCTCACAGAGCCTCACCTTCTCATGGAGGCCGTACAGCGCTGGCACCAGCAAGCGCCCAGCTTGGCAAGCAGTCAATCCTATAGTACCGCCGTACCCTTGACCGAGCGCCGTCCTAGGAAGTAAAACACTCCCGTGGTATCCTTTTAGTATAGGAGTGTGTCTTTTGAGTAATCAGATCAAACCAAACAAGGAATGTGGCGCCCCGCCTGAGTTGGCACCCGTGATAATCGTCAAGCCCGGACAACTCCGCGTTATACTCTCATCCAAAATGATAGAGATCGACTTGACTACAGAGGAAGTCCATCAGTACACCCGTGAATTGCTTGTGCCGAAAGAGGAATAAATCCGTGAGATTAACGTACGCATTCATACTAACAACATTCATCGCAAGCGCCGGAGCCGCCAGAGACAGCCAAAGGGTTTTCCAAGAGCCCTGCGCGAAGGTATACGCCAAGGCCCTAAACCTTGGCCGCGCTCGCTACCATGACGTAATCGAAGTAAGCCCAGGTCAAACACTGGAAATGAAAACTGGCAGCCAGTGGAAGAATGGCGAATTAACAATCACCGTCCACTTTACCACACACGATCCAGACGGATGCACGATCCAAGCAGCAAGTCTCAGTAGAGGCCCCATCTTAAAGGACGCCAAGACTTTCATCGAAAGACTTTCAAAGGAATAGCGCCCATGAAGAAATGTCACTGCGGCAGACAGCTTGCCGATAACGCCAGTCAATGCCCGAATTGCGGAAAGCGTTTCACTACCCTAACAACTTGGATACTCGCTCCGCTCCTCGCCGTCCTACTCGTGGCCGCCCTCTTTGGAGCGTGCTACGCTTGCGTGGTTCGCTGACCTACGCAGGCCATTGCGCGAAACTACGGCCCGGTATCCATCCCGAAACTCCACAAGGCAGGAGTTCATCCCGCCGCGCACGATCACCCGACAAGCCTGCCCCTTGCGGTCAAGCACACGCGGAAACCGTGGCCCCCACGCCCAGACATACGCATACTCAGCCAAGCACCACCCCCAAAACACCAAGGCCGGGCAACAGAGTTTGAGTCTGCTGCCCGGCCTTAAAACTTGAGTCCGATTTGAGTCCAATAAGGGCTTGTTTTTGCGGTAAGGTTGTCTCTCTAGGAGTAGGAAGTCTTTCCGCTCCAACGGCCATGACTACAGATATATAGCTCCAGAGTCTGCAGTCCTACCGTTAGACGACCTCCCAGGATCGATGACTTACATTACCATAGCTGGAGTCTTGAGTCCATTTGAACGGTGGCGAGGTAGTGTCCCAAATTGATTTGTGGCGCTGGCTTTTAGGCCAGCATTTGCCGACCCTTCGCTGCGCTCAGGGCAGGCTCTAAAGGTCGCCTCTACGAATTCAAACTGACACGCTTTCGCCACGGCGGATGCGCGACACGTAGGTTGGTGGATTTGTATTGCTTGATTCAGGGGGTCAACTGCGGCTGATCGTCTCCAGTTTGAACTGTCGACTCTCAACTGTCGACTGTCAACTTTCTTTCAGAACAATCGGAAGCTGACTTCCACGATGACGCGCACTGGAACTGGGGTGGCGTTGCGCATAGCGGGCTTGAATTTCCAGGTCCTCACAGTTTCCGTGGCCTTTTCATCGAGCCCCAGCCCGAGAGGTCTCACCACCTTAGATTCTGTAACGTTGCCCTGGGCATCCACGACGATCATAAGCACCACGGTGCCCTGATACTTGGCTTTCCTGGCTTCCTCGGAGTAAGGTGGTTCAGGTTTAAAGATTGGGATGGGAGCAGTGACGCCACCGCCGACGCTATAGATCCCGCCACCCGTTCCACCGCCCTCTCCAGGGCCCAACCCGCCGCCTTTGCCGGACCCGATGCCAGTGCCTTCACCGGACCCTATGCCGCCGCCCGTTCCCGGCCCGTTGGAAGGCGGGCCTGCAACACCCTGCGGATCACCCCAGTTGGGCAAATTGGAAGCCATCTGGGGGAGTTTCAACTCGGGCGGACCGAGCAAGGTAGGCTCGACCTGCAGGATAGGGTGAAGATTTCGAATTACCGCCATGGGGGGAGCAACTTGTGTCCTCGAAAACCTGGGAACTGCGCCCTTCGAGGCTGGCGTAGGTGAGCGGTCACCACCGCCGCCGCCACCGCCGGCCTTCTTGCCCGCCGCCTCGATTTCGGCCAAGTAGGGCGAAATGTCGATCACTTCACTCTTCGCTGACACTTTGGCTGGCGTTTTGAACCCGGAGATCAGGAACGGCAGCATGATGATCGCAACACCCACCAGGTGGACCAGCAGGGAATTCATCCAGGAACCCGACTGCGGCTGGTAGTCCTGCCACATGTTGGGCACGTCGACGGGGTGGGAGGTAATCGGGATCGAGGGAGGCTTCGGTTTCTCGAATAGCGCCCTCAATTGATTGCGGATGTCGAAGATCCAGGGACGCATGTCCGTGGCGGGCAGGTCCATCTCGCCACGGTAATACTCACTGTTGTTCTTCGGCTTTTCAAAGAGCGACTTGAGTTGGCTGGGAAGGTCAAAAATCCAGGGACGCAGGTCCGTGGCCGGCAAAGTGACCTTTCCGCGGTAATATTCTTTTGGAACGGTGCTCTTCGGTTCGTGGAGCGACTGCCAGATCTGCCGGAAAAGAGAAACCGGCGGAAGCGCCGAATCCACAAAAGTGAGGCGATACTCGGGCTCCGGGTTGTGGGCGGCGCCGGGAGGGTTGCCCTCCGCCTTGGCGCCGACCTGGGTATCGCTCGTTGCCGTCACACTCATGTCGTGTCCCCTGGGCATTTTTCAAAAACTCTACAGCAATTCTCCTGGCCCTAGTTTAATGATGGCCTCACGCCCTCCGAAGTTGCATCGGCCAGCAATTATTCCTTTGTTTTCTTCTCAAACCCATTCTACCACAGCCTGACCCATGTCAATTCCAGAGAAGCAGGCCCAGTAGCGTCTCAGGTTGAAACTGCAGCGGAAATTACCACGGCATAGGGCGGCGTAAACAGACTGCAGAAGAAGCCGCCGGGACTGTCATCCTGAGCGCAGCGAAGGATCTGCATTCGCTTGTGTTCAAGGTGAAACTGCAGATGCTTCGCGAAGTTTACCCTGAGCGAGCAAACTGCAGACCCTTCGCTTCGCTCATCAGGGTGACAGCGAAGGGCTCAGCATGACACGTGATCGTCGTCTGCAGCCACTAGAACCGCCGCCACGCAAAAGTACTTGACGCATGAAAGCCGCTCGAAGTTGCATCTCAGCTAGACACCCTCTTTACACGTTCTCTATAATACGTGCTGACTCACTCAGCGGAGGACGAATGGAGAAGACGCTCGACCTGAAGCACACACTTAACCTTCCCCGAACTCATTTTTCGATGAAGGCCAATCTCCCTCAAAATGAGCCCAGATGGCTGGCCGAATGGGCGAAGGGCGATCTTTACGGCCAGATTCGCGCCGCCCGGAAGGATGCACCTATCTTCACTTTGCACGATGGACCGCCCTATGCCAACGGGCGTATTCACCTGGGGACCGCGCTCAACAAGATTCTGAAGGATTTCATCGTCAAATCGAAGACCCTGGAGGGATTCAACGCCCCTTACGTGCCGGGCTGGGATTGCCACGGGTTGCCGATCGAAATCTATGTCGACAAAGAGCTTGGGGGACGGAAGGCGCAGATGAGCGTGGTGGAAATCCGTCAGGCGTGCCGGCGCTACGCGGCGAAGTACGTTGATATTCAGCGTCAGGATTTCATGCGCCTGGGAGTCTTCGGCGAATGGGACAAGCCCTACCTCACCATGAATTTCGAGTACGAGGCGGAGATTGCGGAGGCCTTCCTGAAGTTTCTCGAGGGCGGCTATGTTTACCGCGGCAAGAAACCGGTGTACTGGTGTATCTCCTGCAAGACCGCGTTGGCGGAGGCTGAGGTGGAGTATGAAGACCACCGCAGCCGTTCGATCTATGTACGATACCCCGTATTGACGGACCCAGCTAGCCTGGACCCGGCGCTCGCGGGGCGCAAGCTCTACGTCATCATCTGGACCACCACTCCTTGGACGCTTCCTGCCAGCATGGCTGTGGCGTTTCACCCGGAGTTTGAGTACGTGGCAGTGGCGGAAGACGGCGGTGATGCGTACCTCGTCGAAAGCCGGCGGCATGAGGCGGTGATGCAGGAAACGGGCCTTAACGCCACTAAGATTCTGGCCAGAATTCCCGGCCGGAGGCTGGATCGCATCGAGCTGCAGCACCCGTTTCTAGACCGTAAGATCCTGGGTGTGCTGGCGAATTACGTGACGGCGGAAGACGGCACGGGATCTGTCCATACTGCTCCCGGCCACGGGCGGGAGGACTACCTCACTGGCGTACAGTACGGACTCGATACGTACTGCCCGGTTGGGGACGGGGGAGAATTCACCGAAGGCCTTCCGGAGTATCTCGGCAAGAAGGTTTTCGAGGCGAACGAGCCTATCACGGAATTGCTGAAAAGCCAGGGAATGCTGGTAGGGCCGGCAGGGTGGCTGAGTCACGCTTATCCGCATTGCTGGCGCTGTCACAATCCCGTGATTTTCCGCGCCAACGAGCAGTGGTTCATCAATATCGACCACCGCGAGTTACGCGAGAAGGCTCTTGACGAGATCAAGAAGGTGCGTTGGTTGCCGACCTGGGGCGAAGAACGCATCGCCAACATGATTGCCGAGCGGCCTGACTGGTGCATTTCCCGGCAGCGCATGTGGGGGGTTCCCATCACCGTCTTCCATTGCGAGACTTGCAAGAAGCCCTTGATGGATCCGAACCTTGCGGAGCACGCGGTGCAATTGTTCCGGAAAGAAGGCGCGGACGCCTGGTACGCTCACAGCGTCGAAGAACTCTTGCCGCAGGGTGGCAAGTGCTCGGAGTGCGGCGGCACGCGGCTGCGAAAGGAGACTGACATCCTGGATGTCTGGTTCGATTCCGGCTCCAGCCATTACGTGGTGCTGGGCCATCGGCCGGACCTTCCCTGGCCCGCGGACGTTTATCTTGAAGCCGGAGACCAGTACCGCGGCTGGTTTCACAGTTCACTCCTGGTTGCCCTGGGCACCCACGGCATGGCGCCGTATCGCGCGGTCCTCACCCACGGCTGGGTTCTCGACGCCGAGCGCCGGGCCATGTCCAAGTCGCTCGGAAACGTCATCGATCCCAATGAAGTCATCAAGACCCACGGTGCCGAAATCCTGCGGCTCTGGGTGGCTTCGGTCGAGTTTGGCGAGGACGTGACCATCTCACCCGACATGCTGGCCCGGCTCTCCGAGGCCTACCGCAAACTGCGCAATACGTTTCGTTATTGCTTGAGCAATCTTTACGACTTCGACCCGCAGAAGGATTCCGTGAAGGGCTCCGAGCTCGAGGAGTTAGATGCCTGGGCGCTCGAGCGGACGGCGGACTTGCTCGAGCGAGTCCAGGCCGCTTATGGGGAGTATGCTTTCCACAAAGTGTATCGGGCGATTTACGATTTTGCCACCGTCGATTTGAGCGCCTTTTACTTTGATATTCTCAAAGACCGCCTCTATACCGCTCCTGCCCGCTCCGTGCGGCGGCGCTCCGCCCAGACAGCGATTTGTTACATTGCTGAGGCCTTGGTTCGGGCCGTGGGTCCACTCCTGCCGTTCACCGCCGAGGAAGTCTGGACGAATCTCCCGGGGCTTCAGGGGCGCGAAAAGAGCGTGCATCTCACCCGATACCTGCGGCCCGAAGAACTGCGAGCGCAAGTTCCGCCCGAGCATTCCGAGCGCCTGGAAAAGTGGCCGCGCTTGATCGAAGTACGCAATGCCGTCCTCAAGGCGCTCGAAGTGGCGCGGCAGGAGAAGTTCATCGGTGGCTCGCTGGAGGCGCAGATTTGCCTCGCGGCAGAGGGCGACGTTAAGGGCCTGCTCGAGGAATATGAAAAGGCGCTTCCCACAATCTTCATTGTTTCGCAGGTCGAGCTCTGCTCGAGCCCTGTGGCAGACGCGCTGGAAACCGAAATTCCCGGACTGAAGATCAAGATCGAAAAGGCCCTGGGCAACAAATGCGAACGCTGCTGGAATTACTCCGAGCAAGTAGGTAAAGACAGCCGCTACCCGACGGTGTGCGAGAGGTGCTCGGAGGCGCTGCGTGAGATTGAAAGCAGTGGTCAGTAATCAGTTGTCAGTTCTCAGTTTTCCTTTCTCGACGTGCCGTGCTCCCCGGAGGGGAGCAAATTGAGTAGCCGGGGGTGAAACCTCCGGACGCGACCCCACACCCCGCCTTCGGCACCCCTCTCCCCGCAGGCGGGGAGAGGGGAAAGGGGGTGAGGGGGTGGGGTTGCCGGGGGCGTTGCCCCCGGCTACTCATGTTCAGCCCCTGCGGGGCTGAGCGCTCGGGCGGTGGCCGGGGATCCTGGGCGGCATTCATTAATCTCTCCACTGCCGGGCGGTTTTGACACGGCTTCTAGGATCGATTGAAAACTGAAAACTGACGACTGAGAATTAATTTATGCCAACTCGAGTCAATCGCTTCTCGCGCGCGGTTCGGGCGGTGATCGCCATTGCAGTATTCGTTGCGGACCAGGTGACCAAAGCCGCCGTCGAGGCCTCAATTCCGGAACACACCACGGTGCCTGTGGTCCCCCACTTTCTCAATTTCGTTCACACCAAGAATGCGGGCGCCGCCTTTGGTTTGTTCTCGGAATCGCCATCGGCCTGGAAGACCGTGCTGCTCATCGTCGTCTCGAGCTTGCTGCTAGCCATGGTCATCGGCGTTGTCTGGCGGAATCAGCAACTTCGTCGCGTGGCGGGCATGGGACTCGCTTTGATCCTGGGCGGGGCGCTCTCGAATCTCTTCGATCGTATCCGCTTCGGCCGAGTGGTGGATTTTGTTGATGTTTACTACAGAGGGTACCACTGGTACACCTTCAATGTGGCTGATGCTTCTATTGTCGCCGGGGCGGGTTTCCTTGTGTTCGAATTGCTTTTCCTGGACTAAAGCTGAAACTGGAAAATGGAAACTCGAAAATCGAAAGTGGAAAAACCAAAACAGAAAATTGATATCGGAGGCCTGCAATCAATACATCATGCCCTCTCCCAGGGGAGAGGGTGTCCGGCGGCCGGCGCTTTGACCAGCCGGAGCGGGACGGGTGAGGGGTTGCTTCGACGACAGTCCGGGCGCACTTGGGTTCCGGGGTTCGCGGGAATCAGTGGAGGATACGCGCAGGATTCATCGAGTAATCGAGGTGATAATCTCTCAATCGTATTCTGACTTTTCCATTTTCCAGTTTCCATTTTCCAGTTTCCAAAATCCAACGATGGTCGCGCAGCTACCAGATTCAAATCTCGCATTTCGCGTTTCCGAGAGCGGCGAACGCCTGGACATTTTCCTCACCCGGCAAATGCCTGATTGGAGTCGCAGCCAGATCCAGCGGCTGATTCGCTCCGGATTAGTGCACATTTGCGAGCGCCCGGCCCGCAAGGGCGGGGAATTGGTCGAAGCCGGCGATATCATTTCGGTGCGCGCGGAACGAGAGGAGTTGGCGGCCACGCCGGAAGCGCTGCCGCTTTCCATTGTGTTCGAGGACGAGGATCTGCTGGTAGTGAACAAGCCTGCGGGAATGGTGGTGCACGTCGGCGCCGGCGTGAAATCAGGCACGCTGGTTAATGCGTTGCTATATCACATTGTGACCCTTTCTTCGGGCGGCGACGCGTCCCGTCCAGGCATCGTGCATCGTCTCGATAAGATGACTTCGGGGTTAGTAGTTGTGGCGAAGAACGATGTCGCCCACCGGCGACTGGCAGAGCAGTTCAAATCGCGCACCGTCCACAAGACCTACATTCTTCTGGTTCATGGGAACCTCACGAGCGACCAGGGCGAAATCTCGAAGCCCGTGGGCCGCGATCCCGTTCGGCGCACCCGCATGAAGGTTGGGGGGCTGCGACCGCGGGAGGCGCTTACCCGATACAAAGTGCTGCGCCGATTCCCCGCTTTTACGCTGCTCGCGGCACACCCCGCAACCGGCAGAACGCACCAGATCCGCGTTCACTTCGCGGCCATCGGGCACCCCGTCGTCGGCGACACAACTTACGGCGCGCCGGGCAAGTTGCGGGTTAGAGGCCGCGAAACGCCGACGCTTTGGCGCACCTTTCTTCATGCGGACTCCCTGGAGTTCGAGCACCCCCGCCTGCACCAGGCGGTGAGCCTGTCGGCGCCGGTTCCTCCGGAGTTGTCAGACTTCCTTCGAGACCTGGAGTCGTAGCACAGCTACTCTTGGCTGTGCCCTGGGGTTTCTACATTTGCCCGGAAAACCTGGGAGCGCGGGCTTCCAGCCCGCTTGCCGAGATGCGAGATGCGAGATGCGGGCTGGAAGCCCGCGCTCCCAGGAATGTAGAAACTCGAGAGCACAGCCACTCATGGTTGTGCCCGTGGACATGTGGCACAGGCAAGAGTGCCTGTGCTACGCTGACGAAGAATTCTGGCGAGCCACACCCTGGCGCGGTATAATTGCGGCGAGGATCCAAAAAACAAGGAGGGAAAATGAAACGACTTCTCATGGGGGTTCTGGCGCTGGGATTGCTCGCAGTTACGGTGGAGAGCGCACTTGCACAACGCAATCCGCGTGCAACAACGCAGATCAGCGTTGGCGGAAAAATGGTCTCCGTGGAATACGGTCGTCCTGCGCTGAAGGGACGAAAGGTATCCGAGTTGCTCGACCAGTTGAAACCGGGTGATTTCTGGCGGCTCGGAGCCGACAAGTCCACCACATTTTCGACTGCGGCTGATCTCGAGTTTGGTGACACGACGGTTCCGAGCGGAGAGTACAGCCTTTGGGTAGGGAAGGCAGAGGGCAATTCGTGGAAGCTGGTGTTCAACAAGCAGCACGGGCAGTGGGGAACGGACCACGACGCTGCGCAGGATCTGGCTTCGACGCCACTCAAGGAAACCAAGGCTTCGAACTCTGCCGAGACGGTCACTATTAACCTCACGAAATCGGGTGCAGGCGGAATGATTGCGATTCAGTGGGGTGACATGAAGCTGACAGCGAGTTTTAAAGCGAAGTAGAAAGGCACTGTCAATTCCAGCGCAGCGAGGAATCTCGCCGAGGTTCCTTGCACGGTGCGACCTGTAACAGAGCGGGATTCCTGGCTGCGCATTTTCGAAAATCGCTTCATTCCCGCGAAAGCGGGAATCCAGTGTGTTCTAGATCGAATAATCGTCACGACAACTTAGGTTGGAGGTTCGGCTTAGGCGCAGAGGTGGTTGTGTGGCTGTGAGGGAGAGGGCTGAAATCAATCATCGTTCGGGCCCTCTCTCTTGGGGAGAGGGTGGCGAGAGTAGCGAGCCGGGTGAGGGGAATGTTCCCACAGCGCCACGCAACTTCGGGATTCGGGTTCAAGGATTCTGCCGCAGTTTGAGAAGCCTCGTCACAGACGCATGATGAAAAATCGGCGTCAGTTCGCCGTCCTCCGGCGCTACTGACCGCTGGAGGAAGCCGTCGTGGCGTTCAGCTTCTGGGCATAGTAACCGGGACGTGTGCGGACGGCCAGCTTCGAGTGATTGCCACTGGCGAAGGCGTCGACGCGAACATTGCGGAAGGTTCCGTCTTTTCTGGCATTGGTGGGATAGTACGCGAGAGTGTACTGGTTGCGAATGTCGTGCGCGATCTGCTCGCAGGTGCTCTGCACATCATCAAGAGATCTTGGAAAGTAGGCCTCTCCGCCCGAGACTTCAGCAAGCTTTTCGAGTATTTTCTGGGCCCGATGTGCGCTGCCGCCGTGCATTTTGAACAGGCCTCCGGGCTCTTCCGACCCCAGAAGGCCAATCGTATAAACGACGGCATCGGATTTCTGCGCGTAGCGCAATAGTTCGTCGAACGTATAACGGCTGGCGTTGTCCTCGCCGTCCGTAATGACGAGCAGGGTCTTCTTATCGCGGTTGCCCAGCTTCACGTGGTCAAGTGAAGCGTATACTGCATCGTAAAGCGCCGTCCCTCCTCTGGAATCGATCTTCTCCAAAGCACTCTTCAGATCTTCGATGTTGCTGGCAAAATCTCCCGGAGTGTCGAGATAATAGACGTCATTGAAATTGACCACAAACGCCTGGTCTTGAGGATTGGAGGTTTTCACAAACGTCAAGGCGGCGGCATTTACCGCCTGGCGTTTTTCGCGCATGCTGCCGCTGTCGTCGATCACAATGCCCATGGTCACCGGGACGTCGGCGTGGCTGAACACTGAGAGTTTCTGCAGCGCGCCGTCCTCATACACCCGGAAGTCGTCGGACTTGAGATCGTTGACCATTCGCCCCTTCTTGTCGACGACGGTGGCGTGAAGGACTACAAGGTTTACATCAACATTGATGGTGTATTCGCGGCCCTTCTTCTCAGCCGGCGGAGTCTGGGGGTTGGCAGGCTGGGGGGCTTGCGCGAGAAGGCAATTGCAGAAAGTGAGGGCCAGGCAAATTGGGACTAAACCGCGAGACTTCTTTCTGATCCTGAAGTTCATACTATTGTGTGGGTGCATAGTAACCAGTGCGCGCATAAACCTGAAGCGGAGGCAACCCCCGGGGAGGATCGAGCTTTACCTTAATTCGCCTCCAGCGACCATCGCGAACCAGGTTCGAGGGATGATACCCGATCACATACTGGTTCCTTAGCTCAATGGAGATTTTCTCAGCAATGTCGGGTAGCTCGTTCGCATCCTCGACACTGAACATCCGGCCTCCCGATACTTCCGCCAAGTCGGCCAGCAGGCCCGGACCGCCTGCTTCCTCGGGCGTACGTGCACGCGAGGAGAGCGGCTCGAATATACCGACCGCGTAAATCTGCACGTCGGACTCTCGAACTGCGCGCTTGATGTCGTTCTCCGTATACCGGCTGTGATTGTCGCCGCCGTCCGAGATCACCAGCAAGGCTCTTCGGTTGGTCGTGGCTTTCTTCATTTCGCTCAGCCCCAGGTAGATGGCATCGAGCAACGCCGTTCTCCCGCCCGCTTTCACAAATAGCAACCGGTCCTGAAGGTTCTCGAACTTCGAGGTGAAGCCCGTGATCAGGTTCGGACGGTCGCTAAAGTTGATGAGCATGAACTCATCCTGGGGGTTAGATGTCTTGAAAAACTGCAAGGCTGCTTCCTTGGATTTTTGAATCTTATCACTCATCGAGCCGCTGCTGTCAAATATCAAACCTACCGAAATGGGCGCGTCTTCCGTAGAGAACGACGCGATCTTCTGCTCAACCTTCTCGTCGTATACTTGAAAATTGTTCTGCTCGAGCCCGGTAACGATCCGGTCGAACGGATCGGTAACGGTCACATTAATCACTACCAAGTTTACGTCCACCAAAAACGGCGCAACATGGATATCGGGCTTGCGGACGGTAACTTGATTCGATTCAGGGTCGCCAGCCGATTTCGGTGCGGTTGGCTTATCAACCGCTGGTGGAGGCATGGCATTCGGCTGCTGGGTGCCCTGCGCGGCGGTCGCCTTAGTTGCGGCAGCGCCCAACAGGCTTCCCACGACGAGGCTCAGCATCCAGAGTTGCGAAACTCGGTGCGTCGATAGTACTTTCATCCTCGCGGCCCCTCCCCTGGCAAGTAAGTGGGAGGCGCGCCCCCGGCCTGCCCCTAGACTTGCAGCCCTACCTGGCTCATTGATTTATTTTAGCACAGTTCCAAAATGTCGTCCGTAGCCAGTTGCCGCAAGGAGCAGCGGCGCGCCCGCCACTCGGATCAGAGGAGATCCAGCGCAGATGTGAAAGAGCAGGGAATTTGTCATTGACAAACCATTACACCACCCGGATAATTGACCGTACCGATTCCTTCCGAGAACGTCCAATTCGGTACAAAAGACCTGGCGCGGTATTTCTAGAGCGCAAGAAGCACTTGGATCTGTCGGGCCCGGGTCGCAAAACCTCCAGCCCATTAGACATTGCCAAGGAGGATCATGGGTGCAAAGTACATCTTCGTCACCGGTGGTGTAGTCAGTTCGCTGGGGAAAGGTTTGGCTTCAGCTTCGATGGGTTGTTTGCTCGAGGCTCGAGGACTCAAGGTCACTTTTTTGAAACTGGATCCCTACTTGAACGTCGACCCGGGAACGATGAGTCCGTTTCAACACGGCGAAGTCTTCGTTACGGATGACGGTGCGGAAACCGACCTTGACCTAGGCCACTACGAGCGGTTCAGCCATGCGAGGATGAGTCAAGACAATAATTGCACTGCCGGGCGTATCTACGAGACCATCATCACCAAGGAGCGGCGCGGAGATTATCTAGGGAAAACGGTGCAAGTCATTCCTCATGTCACCAACGAGATTAAAGCTGCTATCCAAAAGGTTGCGCACGATGTAGACGTGGTGATCGTCGAGGTGGGCGGCACGGTGGGAGACATCGAATCGCTGCCTTTCCTCGAGGCCATTCGCCAGATGCGGCAGGAACTGGGCCGGGAAAACGTGGTCTTCGTGCATTTGACGCTCGTCCCTTACATCCAGGCCTCCGGCGAACAAAAGACCAAGCCCACCCAACATTCCGTGAAGGAACTGCGGGAGATTGGCATTCAGCCTGACATTCTGCTCTGCCGGACGGACCGCTTCCTCTCGCCCGACATCAAAGCCAAGATCGCCCTTTTCTGTAGCGTCGCAGAAGACGCCGTGATTACAGCCAAGGATGTGGAAAACATCTATGAGGTGCCGATAATCCTGGGGAAAGAGGGCTTGGATTCACAGATACTGCGTTGCCTGAAACTGGAAACAGGGGACCGGAACGTACAGCCGTGGATTGAGCTCGTGGAGCGCATCCAGCACCCGCAGGATGAGGTTACCATCGGAATCGTGGGAAAGTACGTCGGCTATCAGGACTCTTACAAAAGCCTGAACGAAGCCCTGGTCCACGGCAGCATTGCGCACGATTTGAAGCTCAACAAAATCTGGGTGGAAGCGGAAGATCTGGAGGGTCAGGACCGGGAAGCACACTTGCAACCACTGGACGGGATCCTGGTCCCGGGAGGGTTTGGGCAGCGCGGTATCCTGGGCATGGTGCGAGCTATCGAGTTCGCGCGCGAGCGTAAGGTGCCCTATTTCGGCATTTGCCTTGGAATGCAATGCGCCGTCATTGAATTCGCTCGCAATGTCTGCGGCTTGGCAGACGCCGATAGCTCCGAGTTTGATCCCTCCACGCCTCACCGCGTCATTTACAAGTTGCGCGAATTGCGGGGCATTGATGAACTGGGCGGCACGATGCGCTTGGGTTCTTGGACTGCGCGGCTCAAGCCGGGATCGTTCGCTCACCAGGCCTACGGGCTACTCGAGATTTCCGAGCGGCACCGTCATCGCTACGAATTCAATCGCGAGTATGAGCAAATTCTGGCGGGCAAGGGTTTGGACTTGGTGGGAGTAACCCCGGATGGAACCTACGTGGAGATTGTCGAAATTCGCGATCACCCTTGGTTTTTGGGCTGCCAGTTTCATCCCGAATTCAAGTCGCGCCCCCTCGAGCCACACCCCCTGTTCAAAGCCTTTATCGGCGCCGCATACCAATATCGCCGAAAGCGGATGGGGGCGTTTCCGAGCGCGCTGTTGGCGGAAGAGGCCAAGGTGGCCGCATCCACGTAGCGGAAACTGGAAAATGGAAAATGGAAAGTGGAAGATGACTCCCCTCCTCAGCGGGAGGAGGGGCAGGGGGTGGTGGGTGGCGTCGTCAATGATCGGCAACCACCCCTAACCCCTCCTTACCAAGGAGGGGAATCATTTTCATGGGAAGTGGTGAGCCGAAGGACCATGACGTCTTCGCTCAGAATGACAGCGCCGCAGCCTGCTGGGTGTAACCATGACCACGACTTTCCAGTTTCTATTTTCCATTTTCCTTTTTTCATGCTCGGGCGAACAATGGACCACGTGGTTCCAGTCGGGAAACTGAAGCTCGGAGCCGGCCATCCGCTATTTGTGATTGCGGGGCCGTGTGTCATCGAGAGTGAACGACATACTCTGATGATGGCTGAGCGCCTGGCCGGCGTTGCGCGCCGCCTCCGCATTCCTTACATCTTCAAGGCCTCTTTCGACAAGGCCAACCGCACTTCGCTCCGTTCTTATCGAGGTCCCGGCTTGGAACGAGGGCTTCAGATCCTGGCGCGCGTCAAACGGGAAATCGGTGTACCCGTCCTGACTGACGTACACGAACCGGCGCAAGTTGCGCCGGTGGCGGAAGTCTCAGATGTGATCCAGATTCCGGCCTTCCTTTGTCGCCAGACCGATTTGCTGCTCGAGGCCGGCCGTTCGCGCGCCGTGGTGAATATCAAGAAAGGTCAATTTCTCTCGCCTTGGGATGTTCGCCACGTTGTTGAAAAAGTCGCAAGCCAGGGGAACGAACGCATACTCGTCACCGAGCGAGGCAGCACCTTCGGCTACAACAATCTGGTGGTTGACATCCGTGGCCTCGCCATCATGAGGGACTTCGGGTTTCCGGTCATCCTCGATGTGACCCACGCTTTGCAACTGCCCGGCGGTGAAGGCGAGAAAAGCGGCGGACAGCCTCAGTTCATCGGCGCCCTGGCGAGGGCGGGGGTGGCGGCGGGCGTGGATGGCGTTTTTATGGAAGTCCATAACCGCCCCGAACGCGCCCTGTCGGACGGTGCCAACGCGCTGCCGCTTCGCCAGTTCGAAGCTCTGGCCAGAAATCTTCGCGACTTGGGGAAATGGTTGCGAACGGCGAAGCTGACGTAGGGAAACCCTGCAGATCGCTGAAAGACCTCTCCTGACGCTGTCAATCCGAGCCCTTCGCTGTCATCCTGAGCCCTTCGCTTGTCATTCTGAGCCCTTCGCTTGTCATTCTGAGCGGAGCGAAGAATCTCGCTCTGCCGCTCAGGGCAAACTCCGCGAGGAATCTCGCCCTGAAAACCACGGCAGTGCGAGATTCCTCGTCGCCCAGGGCTCCTCGGAATGACATGCCAAGAAGGGTTTTTCAGCAGCCTCCTTGTGGTTGCCCATGGGCGGTATTAGACACTGCCCTACAGAATTCGACAAGGTGCTTGCCAGGAGCGCAAAACCCCGCTAGTCTTTAATTCCGCCAGCCTAAATCAGGGGGTATTGATGCATGCAAATCTCGCCCAGAGGTCGATTGTTCGCCGGTTTACTTTTTTCTGTTGCCGCACTCTCGGTTATGATTGCTCGCGTTGCGGCACAACCGACGCCTCTAGCTGTCAACTTTCACGACGATTTCTCTTCCGGCAAGCTTGACCGCTGGCAATTCCCATTTGCCGAGGACTGGGTGGTTAAAGAAGAGGGCCCGCTCCATTACCTGCACATGCTGCGCAATCGCGACCCGCTGGTGCCGCGCCGCCCCCAGCAGTTTGCGCTGGTGAAGGGCGTTACCGTGGGAAGCTTCACCCTCGAGACGCGCGTACGGCGCGAAGGCAGCTCGATGATGATCGCTTTCAACTACGTCGACACGCTGCACTTTTATTACACGCATCTCTCCAGGGACCCGGGCGCCAAGGTCGATGTCCACAACGGAATCTTC
>Ga0187852_1000288_pt1 | contig 55241 bp, 50 predicted proteins | sample June2016WEW_6_40_FD_134511 | JGI IMG/M metagenome (GOLD analysis project Ga0187852, IMG submission 134511) | Peatland microbial communities from SPRUCE experiment site at the Marcell Experimental Forest, Minnesota, USA - June2016WEW_6_40 | ecosystem: Environmental > Terrestrial > Soil > Wetlands... | reverse complement strand
TCTCAAACGACGAAATGAAAAGCCTCAACATCCAACGCGCCGATTTCCACGGCGAATGGAACTATACGATCGCTCCTTCAGCCCAATTACGTGAAGCGTTTGTTTCCTGACGGGCGCTTAGTAGACGACGGGAGCAACGTTTCCCCTAACTTAATTCTGGTGACCGTATGGTGACCATGCTAGCGGGATATTACCAGACCGTCCGGGACGACGCCAGAGAAAATATCTAATAGATTTAGTAGCTTATAGTCCTTAAGGGATAACGTGGGATATCTAAGGATACAGGGTCCTTGTAACTTTTAATCAGAGGGTCTCGGGTTCGAATCCCGACGCGCTCACCAACAAAATCAACGAGTTGGTGTAGCTTCTGACATCTCATGCTTCCCAGGAAATGCAATTGGGAAGCATAGGGGAAATGGCGGGCCAGAAAAGCGCCTGGATCATCCCGGCTTCGCAAACCGCATTCTCAGGCGATGGCGACAACTTCGATTTCGTGATCGTTGACAAAGACGACGTCACCCACACTCTTGCCAATTAAAGCGCGAGCAACCGGGGAGACGTAAGAGATTGATCCGTTCCGGGGATCGGCTTCGTCCTCGCCTACGATTTTGAAGACCTGCCGGCGGCCATCGTCGCGCATGAACGTCACGCTATTGCCGAATGCAACAGTCTTAGCCGATACGGCCGGGGGCATGAGCTTGGCGCTTCTCAGCCGTTCGGCGAAATACCTCATGTCTCGAATAGCCGGGGCTGCACTGCGCCGGCGTTCATTCACGTCGTCGATCTTCTGGGCCGCATCGTACGCGGCGCGTGCGTCCGCCATCGCTTTCTTCAGCGCCTGTAATCCCAACTCTGTTACTAAATTGGGATGCGGCGAAATCGGCCGGTCCGGAAGATCGACCTCCGCGGCGGTTTCGGCGCTTTCCTCCCGGACGAATGCGACGCTCATTGTTTTCCTTTTTTGATCCTGGCAACGACTTCCATCCGGCGGGCTTTCGGTTCGCTATGCTTGGCCTAGGTTCGCGGATCAAATGCAATATAGGAGCTCTCTGAAAAGTTCCTGGTGCCTAGCGTAGTATTTGGGCGCTATCCCGCGCCAGGGCGACGCTCGGGGGCTGACAGCGGAGCCGTAGCTTCCGACGCACGTTATTTCAGAAGTTTAGGCTTAAAATTAAGTGTTAATGCAAGCTTTCATTAATAATCTTGTGTGCTGCTCAATTGCCCGCTCGCCTATCTCGCCGGATTTCATGATGGATCGGCTAAACACCTATGTAAATCACCAAATTTTACTGGTGTTTCTGTGCGCGTCCTGTTTCTGCCTCGCACTTCTGTTAGAAGCCTGCGGGCATCAAGTTTGGCTCGCCGAAGCGCTTTCGGTTGGCTGCGCCGGGGTCATCGCCATCGTTATTCGGCGAAGGTGGTGGCCGCCCCTCGTGCGCATCCAGAATCATCTGCGAAGTGCCGTCGACCGGGCCGTGGTGCTGGAAAAGATTGCGGAAACGCAATGCAAGCTCGACGACAACCTCGATTTCCTCCGAAACCTCGTTTACGCGCACGGTAATCCGAACATGCGAGACGGCGTGCTCCATTTCGGGAACCTGAAATTGGGCGCGGACGATTCGCTCGTCGACAGCGTTCGCTCGGAATACGGCGGCGCCGCGACGCTCTTCGCCGGGAACATTCGAGTTTCCACGAATATCAAAGGTCCCGATGGCGGCAGGGTCACGGGCTCGCGGCTCGAATCGGGTCCCGCTCGTGAGGCCATTTTCGAGGCCGGCACAAGCTATCGTGGCGAGGTCGTGCTGTTCGACGAACTTTATGTCGCGATCTATGAGCCAATTATTTCTGGAAGCGATATTCTTGGGGCGCTGTTCGTCGCCGTCAGAACGCAGGACATCGTCCAAGTCAGTCGAAGCTCAAGCGGCCTTGATCAGGATCCGTTCGTCGAAATGCCGAGGCTGCTTTCTTTCTTGGAAGAGACGATTTCAAACCGGCATGAAGCGGTGACCGACGCGAATACGCGGCGGAGCGAGGCGCTGGACACACGGCGTAAACTGAAAGCGCTGGAACATGAACTCAATCAGCGCCAATTGGAAGAAGCGCAAACGCTGTATCTCGATACCACGAGCCTGGCGAAAGAGTTGCACGAGCTTCGCAGACGGACCGAACATCAGTCCACCACGCTCGAAGAGACCACGGCCTCGCTCTCGTTCATTGCCGATGCCGTCCAGCAGACGGCCGGCGGTGTCAAGCGCGCAAGCTTGATTGCCGCGGACGCAAGGTCGGAAGCGGATTTTTCCGGGGGTGTTCTCCGGAATACCGTTTTGGCGATGGAGAAGATTACGGTCTCGGCGGCGGAGATCGAGAAAGTCGTCGGCGTCATCGATCAGATCGCGACACAAACGAACCTTCTCGCATTGAACACGGCTATCGAAGCGGCGCGGGCCGGAGAAGCCGGCCGTGGATTTTCCGTCATCGCATCCGAGGTCCGTGCGCTCGCGCAGCAGTCCGCCGTTTCGGCAGAGGCGGTCAAGGCGCTCGTGAGCATGTCGTCCGGTCATGTCAAGACTGGAGTCCGCCTAGTCGATCAGACGGGCAACGCGCTAGAAACGATCATCCTCAAAATCCGTCAACTGGATGAAATCATGGACGTCATTTCGATTTCGGCGCGAGATCAAGCATCGACGCTGAAGGAGATTTACGAGGCCGTCGACGATCTGGACAGGGTTACTCAGCTCAATGCATCGATGGTGGAGAATTCGATGGTTGCCGTGAATCGGGTTACGGAGCGTTCGGCTCTCGTCAGAAGACTTGCGGGCGCCTCGGCTTCTGGTGGCAAACAGGACGATGAACACTCTTCTGAATGGACCGGCAAGACCAGCACGGACGTATGGCCCAAGGCGAACGCGCGCTGACTATTGATACGGTATGGTGATATCCGGTGCGAGGACACGAGCCTCCCGCCGCGACCGTATTTCATACCGCGCGCCGGAACAAAACCCAGGTGAATCCCGACAGGCCGTAGGACTGGAACGTCTTGGTGTGGTCGAAGCGCGCGCCGCATGTCCCGGAGCCCATGAACTTCGTGCCGCCGGTCTCGAAGGGCTCGTTGGGGTGATGCACGACCAACAGCCAGTCCGCCGATGCCGGGCATGCTCCGGCCGCCTCGGCGGGTTTCAGTCCGGCGGCGCTGTCATGACCTCCGGCATACCATCGGATCACCGCGGCGGTCTCGCCTAGGGCGACAGGCGGCAAGACCATGAAGGTCGCGGGACCGCCTTCGCTCATGAACGCGGTGGCTTCGGCGAAATGACCGCGCTGGAGCGTCAGGAACGCCGAGAGGTTTTCGTATTGGCAGGTCAGAAAGCCAAACCCGGCGGCCAGAGTCACGACACGCGCGGCACCGCCGTAGGCCCAAGCCCGCGCCCAGGCCTCGGCGGCGAGAAGGGCGAGCGCGATGGCGGCGGTCAAATGAAAGCGGGATCCTTGCTGGTTCGGCAAATGTAACGCCGCGTGCAGCATCGGCAGGCCGAGGATCGCCAACAAATAGAAGTACCGCCGCCTTGGCGGGACGAGGCAGAGCATGCCGAGCGCGCAGGCGCCGGCGATGAGGAGCATGACCGATGTCGCCTTCGGATCGAACGGCCTGTCGGGCAGACCGATCGTCGCGCCCGTCATTCGGCCAAGACCTTCCAAGAAGACTTCGGGAGAAAACGGCGTGGCAAGTCCGGTATGAACGACGCCGGGCGCCAAGCTTATGGCGAGACTAAGCAAGGCGGGCGCCGTTCCCGCCGCCGCGGCAACGAGAATGGGCAAGGCGCGATCGAGCGTCGCGAGACGCCAGCCGCGGCTCCGCAGAAGGCGCAGGACGGCGGTCAGGCAAAGCACGCCGGTCGGCTCCACCATGGTCAGATGGCTGAACGTCCCAAAAGCGATGGCCAGCCCGAACACGGCTTGATTCCATCGCGGTGATACGCCGTCGAGCATGTTCTCGAGGGCGTTAAAGGCGATGAGAACCGCGAGGATCAGGCCGGAATAGCCGCGGGCCTCCGAGCCGTACTGAACGAACGCAAAGTCGAAGGCGAAGATCGCGGCGAAAGCGAGTGCCGCCGCCGGTCCGATCCGCGCGCCGATCCGCGCCGCGACCGGCACACAGAGCGAGCCAAAAACGATGGCGGGAAGACGCGCCACCAGGGGCGGCGCGCTCGCGCCCACGAGCTTCAACCAAAGCGAATTGAGGACATGATTGTTGTCGTAGGGCAGTGCGAAGACGATATCGGAGGCCGTCTGGACTTGGCCGATCAATCTGAACGACCAGATTTCATCGAGCCAGAGATCGCCTTGGGCGGCGGCGATGCGCAACAGCGCTCCGGCGAGCGTGAGGAGCGCGATCGCCGCAAGAACCGGTTTGTCGAGCGATTTGCCGGATTGCGGAGTCATCGAGGCGGTGGTGCCGGACATGGACGGTGACGCCGGTCTTTCCGGTCTAGGACGGCAAGAAGATGACGGCTCGAGCATGCCGCCGAGGATGAGCCATAGAAGTTAAGGTAGTCTCGACGATGCTTTTTACGTGCCCCTGTCGTTGCGCGAGCCGCCCCCGAGAAGTCCGCCCAGAATACCGCCCGCGACGCTTCCCACGATCCCGCTCGCGACCGCACCCGAACCGGACGATGTCTCGACGTTGTTATGCGGGAGGTAGCGGCCGATCTCTTCGGCGAGGTTCATGATCGGCATGCTTTGCAGCGCGACGTGGCCAGGTCCGGTCAGCGTCGCGAGGAACAGGCCCTCGCCGCCGAACAGAATGTTCTTGAAGCCGGGCACCATCTGGATGTCGAAGCCAATACTCGGGTCCATGACTCCGACATGGCCCGCATGGACCAACAGGCGCTCGCCTGGCGCCAGATCGCGTTGGACGACTTCGCCGGAAAGATCGAGCCAGACCGTGCCGGGGCCCGTGACCTTTTGCAGAATGAACCCTTGGCCGCCGAAAAAGCCGGCTCCGAGCCGCTTCTGCCACGCGATTTCGAGCGTTACCGATTTTTCCGCGCAGAGGAACGTTTCCTTCCGGCAAATCAGCGACTGTCCGGCCCCGAGGTTGACCGGTAAGATCGTGCCGGGAAACCTCGGCGCGAATGCAACGTGGCCATTTCCGCGCGCCGTGAAATCGGTGATGAAGAAACTGCCGCCGCCGAAGCTGCGCTTGATGCCCGCGAAAAAGCCGCCGCCCGTATGGGTGTTCATCTCGATCGCATCGTTCATCCAGCACATGCAATTGGTCTGGCTGAACACGGTTTCGCCGGGCGCGAGGTCGATGCCTACGGTCTGCATCACGTTGCCGGATAGCTCATAGCGCATGGTTTTATCCCCGAATTCGGCCGGCTTTGCGTGGAGCGCCGCGGGCAATACTTAAACAGTTTAACTTAATCCGGAAAAGGCGGGTAAGGATTCATTCCATAGCGTGCTGTTTGTGCTTTGTTTTAATTATCGAAAACCCGGGCTGCCATAGGCGCCCCGGGGTCTCGGCTTACCGGCGGATGGCCGTACTTAGTCTCGGACGCAGTGGTGAAAACGGTGGCTCCAGTGGTGCCAACGGCCGCAACCGCCGCCAACCTGGATCAGGTTATGCGCGGGGGCGGCCGGGGTAACGGCGACGCCATTGATCGGCGCCGCAACTGCGCCGGATACAGCGGCCAGAACTAGACCGGAAATCATGGCATTCGCGAGCAGAATCGAACGCATGTTGACTCCATATGTGATGGTTGTTGGCAATCAGCATGTCTGCATAATCAAGTCAGCCCGGACATCCAGACGACATGCGAACCCTCGCAGTTTTCTGGATTGCTTGGAAGCCGGTCGAAAGGTGCGGTCGGCGCCTTTGAACCGGCGATTTGCTCTACTTCCCGAGACTTGACGCAAGCGCCGGGGAAGGCATTACGAAATTTTTAGCCATATGCAACCAGCGTACCGCGCCGCCTACCGGCTCGGGCAAATTCGTCTTCAAGGTCGCGATCTTGCGGATATGGTCGGGCACACGCCACAAAACCTCGGTTCCCGCCGGGAAGAAGGCAACGTCGCCGGGCCCGAGACGGCGCTCGGTCTTGGATTTGTCGGTGAGGAAAACTTCGCCGTCGAGAACCGTGACGATCTCGTCGGCCTGATAGTGCCACACGAACCGGCTCTTGGTCGTCTGCCAGACGTAAACTTTCGTCGAGCCGTCGTCGGTATGGGCGATTTCCTGGCCCATGGTCTGCGGATCGCCCTCGAGAACCCATTCCGCCGGGATGGGGGCGGGTTTCAGCACCACATCCGCGGGGTTGACGACGCCCACGAAGGCTTGCGTATTGCCGCGATAATGCACGATCTCGGCGTATCCCGCGCCCGCGAGAATAACCCCGATGCCAACCAAGGCAATGTAAACTATTTTCATCTATCCCTCTTGCCGCTCATTCACGTCGAATTGAATATAGCGGCAAAACTGAAGATGACGTTGCCCATTCGCGTCCGGCGACGAAATTACGAAAATAGTATTAATTGTTTATCGTAAACATTTGGGAGTTTTGGTTTAGTCTCCCGGAAAGCGATCGTGGCCCAAGCCGGGCGCGGCCTCGGGGCCGTTTTGCCCGGCCCATGGCGGATTGTGGTGGCTTTAACGGCCGGGATCCTGCATGGGTAGGGCATCCTGCGGACATGCCGGTGTCATTCCCGCGGTCTCGCCATCCCGGCGGCCGTGTCCTTCCACGGCCGATGCGTTAGCTGTCGCGGGGCAAGGAGGGCAGCTTTCAACCCAGCGTCTTCAGTACGGGAGTTCAAATGAGCCGGCTCAAGCAGAAAGCCTCGGGCAGCGCCGTCACGCTGTTCGATGTCTATTACGAAGACGGATCGCGGTCCTCCAACCGGAAAGTCTCGAGCGCTCTGCTTGGCGGCTTGGATGGCGACGAACCGGCGCGTCAGGCGATCGAGGAACAAGACCAGGTGATTGCGGCCAAGGCCTCGCGGTCCGCCGCCGTCATCAAAAAGCTGATCCGGTCGAATTGAAGAGACAATCACGAGATTGAGAGGAATTGCCGATGGCACGTAAACCGAATTTCAACTTCGAACGGATGGAACGCGATAAGGCCAAGGCGGCTAAATCGGCGGAAAAGGCTAAAGCGAAAGACGCGAAAAAGGCCGGCGAGACTGCTCCGGAAGCCGCACCCGCCGAGCGGAAGGATTAACGCTTTATTAAGCTTAACATTGAATGCTCACTGGCAGCTCTTGGAATAAGGTGAGCCGCCATGCCGGGCCGGGGACATCACGCAACAAGCCGCAAACAGCATCTTCGTCCGTCGAATCGCCGCGCGCCCAAGGCGCCGGATCTTCCATGCGCGAAAGCAGCCGTCCCCGCCGATGCCCGTCTGACCGCCTTGACCAATCTCGCCTCGGTCGAGATCGAGACCTCCATGGTGAGGGATCTCAGCGGGAGCTTGCACGATGTCTTCGACGATGTCTGCGGCAAAGCCTTGCCGATCTATTTCGGCCCGTTGCTGGGCCGGCTTTATCTCGAAGGTTTTTGACGGGCCGCGGCCCCGTTCAAACGGTGGCGCCGAAGGTGGTCTCGAAGGCCGCGCGCAGGGCGTGATCGACTTCCGGCATGGTCACGACATGGCCGAGATCGGCAAAGCTCGTGACGCCGTAATGGGGCGAGGCGATGCCGCAGGGCGTGATCCCGGCATAATGGCTCAAATCCGGCTCGACATTCAGCGAAATTCCGTGAAACGAAACCCAGCGGCGCACCCTTATGCCGATTGCCGCGATTTTATCCTCGGCGGGCGAACCGTCGAGCCCAGGCGCTTTATCGCGCCGCGTGACCCATACGCCGACCCGGTCCTCCCGGCGCTCGCCGCGAATCGCGAAAGCCGCCAGGGTGTCGATGATCCAGGTCTCCAGCGCGGACACGAAGGCGCGTAGATCGGGCCGGCGCCGGTTCAGGTCCAGCATCACATAGGCCACGCGCTGGCCGGGGCCATGATAGGTCACTTGCCCGCCACGGCCGCTCACGTGGACGGGCAGGCCATTGCTGGCGCCATCCCCAGGTTTCGTCGACGTGCCCGCGGTATAGAGCGGGGGATGTTCGACGAGCCAGACCTGCTCCCGGGCCTCGCCGCGCGCAATGGCCCCCGCGCGAGCCTCCATCGCCGCCACGGCTTGCGGATAGGGGGTAAGCCCCTCCGCAATCGCCCATTCGACGGGAGGGCCGCCGGGCTGCGGCAAAAGGGAGGATTGGAGGCGGTCGCGAGTGAGCATGGGCGCTTTTGCTGTGAATGCGGAGCGATCTTACGCGATAAGGTGCCGGTTTGTCTTATCCGCCCTTGCTAGTGCCGGATCGATTTGTTAGACGACGCGGCGCTCGCGGTTTGGCTGTCTCTTGCCCCGCGCGATGCGGCCATGGCGGAATTGGTAGACGCGCTAGCTTGAGGTGCTAGTCCTGAAAGGGGTGGAGGTTCGAGTCCTCTTGGCCGCACCAGCTTTTTAAAGCTGGGCGTGACGGGTGAAATGCCCATGGGCAAGCTTTTGAAGTTTGCCGCGATCTGAATCGCGGACGTGCCGTTCGCTCATTCCACGCCTCGCAAGTCCCGATCCCTTGCTCCCGGCCGGCGCGCCCCGACACCCTCGCTGTGAAACACCTCCGTGATGATCCGCTCCGTCTCCGAGGTCCAGCCTTCCGGCGCGGGACGCGTTTCGGCTTTCCCAGGGCCGGGCACGATGCGGACGATCTTGAACCCGCCGGCTTTCAGCGCGGCGAGGAAGGCCGGCATCATCTTCGCGGTCTGGCCGCGCGAATCATGCAGCAAGACGATGCCGCCCTTGGTCTTTTCCAGCCGCCCCATGATCAGATCGAGTTCGGCTTGCGGGGTCATGTCCTGCCAATCCGAGGCCCAGAGATCGGCGCCGAAGATCGCGATGTTGCGGCCGGCCAGCCAGCTGTCGACCTCCGGCGTATCGGCGAAGCCGGGATAGCGGAAGAAGGGCACGCGAGGCTCCGCGCCGGCCTGCCCGTAGACAGCGAGATCGTCGGCCTTGAAGCCCTTGTCGATATCGGCCTCGGCGGCGGCCGTGCTCAGGCGGCGCAGGGTGACGGCGGGATGCGAAAAACTATGATGGCCGATCGTGTGGCCCTCGGCCAGTTCGCGGCGGGCAATCCGGGGATTGGCCTGCGCATTCCGGCCGATTAGGAAGAATGTGGCGTGGACGCATTGCGCGGCGAGCGCGTCGAGCACGGCGGGAGTCGTCGCGGCATCGGGTCCGTCGTCGAAGGTCAGGACCACTTCGTGATCGCGGAGCGGCAGGCTGCGCGGATAGGTCTTGAGCCCGACCTCCAGCCCGCCTTGCGTGCCGGTTTCCAAGACCCGGCTGGTGCCGAGCGCGCCGGCTGGACAGGCCTTTGGCGTGTTGCTCTCGGCATGGCTTGGCGCCACGCTGCCGCAGGTCACGAGAACGGCAAAAAACACTCTGAGTTTACGCAAGACGGCCTCTGATCATTTGCCATGGGGAAGCGAGCGCCGTAAGACCGCCCGGCGCATTCCTTACCAGCCGGAGCCAATCATGAGCGATAATGATGAACGGCAGGGTAACGGCGGCGGGTTCGACGAATTGCCGCCGCTGGTACGCGAGCCGATCCATGACGACGAGGGTGCCCTGCTGCCAAGTTATGTGGCCGCGGTGCAGGCCGCGATCGTCATGCGCGACGCGGACCGGCTGCGCGAACTTGCCGGCGATATCCACGAATCCGATCTCGGCGCTCTCATCGAGGCGCTCCCCACCGGCCAGCGGGCCGAACTCATTTCGATCATGGGGCGGGATTTCGACTTCACGGCTCTGACCGAAGTCGACGACACCATCCGCGAGGATATTCTCGAGGAGTTGCCCGCGAAGGACGTCGCCCTCTATGTCCAGGATCTCGAAAGCGACGACGCCGTCGCCTTGTTGGAGGATCTCGACAAGGAGGATCAGGACGAAATCCTTCAGGCGATGCCCCCGATCGACCGGGCCGCCTTGCAACGCTCGCTCGATTTCCCGGAAAAATCGGCCGGGCGTCTCATGCAGACGACGCTCGTCACGGTGCCGCCGTTCTGGACCGCGGGCCAAGCCGTCGACACCATGCGCGATGCCGATGAACAAGATCTGCCCGACGAATTTTTCGAGATTTTCGTCGTCGATCCCGGACATCGTCTCCTCGGCAATGTGTTTCTCGACGCGTTGATGCGGGCAAAGCCCAGCAAGAAGCTTTCGGACATCATGCGTACCGACCGCCGCCGCGTGAAGGTGACGGACGAGGCGGAGGATGTGGCGGAGCTGTTCGAGCGCTACAATCTCGTCTCCGCCCCGGTGGTCGACGAGGCGGACCGGCTGGTCGGCGTGATCACCATCGACGATATCGTCGACGTGATCCGCGCCGAGGCCGATCAGGAGATCAAAAACCTCGGCGGCGTGTCCGCGTCCGAAACGCTGTCGGACCCGATGTGGCTGACGGCGCGCAGCCGGTTTCTCTGGCTCCTCGTCAATCTCGTCACGGCCTTTATCGCGTCCTCCGTGCTCGGCGCCTTCGAGAACCAATTGCAGAAGATGGTGGCGCTGGCGGTCCTCGCCCCCATTGTCGCGAGCCAGGGCGGCAATGGCGCCACGCAGACGATGACCGTCGTGATCCGGGCCTTGGCGACGCACGAACTGTCGCGTTACAACGCCATGCGGGTGATCGGCCGCGAACTCGTGGCCGGCGCGCTCAATGGCGTTGCCTTCGGCGTCATTACGGGGATCGGCGCGACGATCTGGTTCGGCATGGGCGGGCTCGGCTTCGTCATCGCCGCCGCCATGTTGACAAATCTCGCGGCCGGCGCGCTCGGCGGGATTTTGGTTCCGCTGTTGCTCGACTGGCTCGATATCGATCCCGCCGTTTCCGCCAGTGCCTTCGTGACCACGGTCACGGACGTGGTGGGCTATTTCTCGTTCCTGGGGTTTGCGACATTATGGTTCCATCTGGCCTGAACGCAGCGCAAGTGATCGCGAGGCTCGGCCTCGAGGCGCATCCCGAAGGCGGCTGGTATCGCGAGACCTTCCGCGATCCCCGCGAAGTGGACGGCCGTTCCGTGGGCACGGCGATCTATTATCTGCTCGATGCCGGCGCGGTTTCGGATTGGCATCGCGTCGACGCCACGGAGATTTGGCATTGGCATGCCGGCGCGCCGATGGTGATCACGATCAGTCCCAACGGCCATGACGCCTCGGCCCATCACCTAGGCCCGGCGTTGGACCAGGGCCAGCATCCCCAAATCGTGGTGCCGTCAGGGCATTGGCAGACCGCGGCAAGCCTGGGGGCGTGGACCCTGGTGGGATGCACCGTGGCGCCAGGCTTTCGGTTCGAGGGGTTCGAACTGGCGCCGCCGGGCTGGCGGCCGGTGCCGAAGGGGTGAAAGCTTCAAAGCGCGCTTACGCCGCCGCTGGCGCCTTCGAGGACTTTTTCGATTGCAGGCCGGATGCGAGGACGCTGGTGTTCCGATCGCTGTTTTTCGCGTGATACAAGGCCTTGTCCGCATGATCGAGTAAGGAGCCGGGCTTGCGATCGAAACCTTTTGGCCCGGCCGAAGCCACCTCTGCGCTGATCGTGACGACGCGTTGCGGACTTGCTTCATGCTCGATCGCCAAATGCAAGACGGCCGCGCGGATTTTTTCGGCGATGATCGCCGCCCCCTGTTCGCCGGTGCCCGGCAAAAGAACGGCAAATTCTTCACCGCCATATCGAGCGGCCATATCGCCCGGCCGGCGGATCAACGTTTTGATGGTGTCGCTGATCCGGCGTAAACAATCGTCGCCGGCGGGATGTCCATAGCGATCGTTGAACGACTTGAACCGGTCGACGTCGATCATGATGAGCGCAAGGGGGGCTTTATCCCGCTGGGCTCGCCGGTATTCCTTGGTGAGAGCCAGGTCGAAAGCGCGCCGGTTGCTCAAACGCGTCAAACTATCCTCTCTCGCGAGAGTCTCGAGCCGGCGGTTTGCTTCCGCGAGCTGATGCTCGACGGACTTTCGAACCGAAATATCCCTCAAAGCCCCTGTGATCCCGGAGATCGCGCCGGTCGACGGATCTTTAATGGCGCGAAAATTCCCTTCGATCCAGATCCAGTGTCCCTCGCGATGGCGTACACGGCAGATGATCGATTGACGATCCGCGCCGCCGTCGAGCAGCGATTGAAACACTTGCACGGCGCTTTCGGCATCGTCGGAGTGCACCATGCTAAAAGGTGTGACGCCAATCAACTCCTCCGGATCGTAACCGAGAATCTCTTTGCAGGCTGGAGAAACGTACCGGCGTATGAGATCGGCATCGAGCCGAAACACCAGATCGGTGCTGTTATCGGCGAGAAGCCGGTAGCGGGTCTCACTCTCCTTGAGGCGCCGGTCCGCCGCGATGCGTTCCTCGATGTCGCGGCCAACGGAATGAATGGCGGTCATCTTTCCCTGGGCGTCGAGGACTGCTCGATGAGTCCAGGAAATCCAACGCGTATTGCCGTCCGGCAACTGAAACTGGCTTTCACCCCTCACGATTTGATCTTGGCTATTTATTTGATGGAGGCGGCCGGCGGCGGCGGCGTGATCTTCGCTCCGGATAAACTCAAAAATACTTCTCCCGTGGAATTCGTGCGGCTGCAGACCGCATAGCCGGGCGAAGGCATGATTGACGAATTGTAACTCTCCTTCCGGATTAGCCAGCGAGACCAATTCCGATTGGTCCTCGACGAGGCAGCGGTACAGCGCTTCACTCTCGCTCGATCGACGTTGGGCGGCTCTCAGCTCGGTGACATCGGTGATGATTGCGATGGACCGGCAATCGTCCGGTGAGGAATTATTTTGGAGGATGCCGGACAAGAGCACGCTAATGACGTGCCCATCCTTGCGTATCATTTCGTATTCGACATTCTCGCAGTGGCCGCGCCGGAAAAACTCCGGCAATACGTTTTCGACCGCATGCTTCTGTGATTCCGGGGTCAGAAAATCGGAAGATAGTTTCCCAAGAACCTCCTCGCGCTCGTACCCGAGTTTGGCAAGCCAAGCATCGCTAACCGAGATGAGACGTCCTTGCGAGTCGATCGAATGCAGCATGGCCGGCGAGACTCTGAACCAGCTTTCCAGCGGAAACTGGTTCGTCGTATCCTGTCCTGTTTGTTCGCCGGCTCCGGCGGGCACATGTGTCATGTCGTAACCATCGAAATTGCGAGAATCCAATAATGAACCAAGCGAAACATTTTTTCTAACTGCGGCAACTGGCTCGCCTTGTTTTGCGGCTTTTACAAGCCGGGTCAGCAATCGGCGATGCCGGGACACATCATTTCTGTCGTAATCGAGTTTTTGAACCTGCGATCCTCTTTCCGGATGCCGCTCCAAAACGCAAACTTTCAACTCCAATCAATTGCTCTAAATAAATAGCCGGAGCTTTGTTTAAAAAATATTAATAAAAGCCATTTCACCCGGAGTAAGGTGATTGTAATTTCATATAACTGTTTAATTTCGGCGGGGCTAAAGCGTTGCAATTTTGTTATCCGCCTCGAATTTCTCCGGAGGAGCGTTGATTTTAAAGCTTGACCGGGCGAAGCGGGTACGAGGGAGATCAGGAATATTCATTTTCTAAACGGGCCTGGGTTCGTGTTTTTTTGTCGTAAAATTAAAAGTAATTCACCGAATTTTGAAGGTTTTTTGGTCAAGATTAGACAATAGCTGCGCGAGAATACGGTTTATTTCCTATGATATTGGTATATAAAATTATTCTGTACTTATTTTCCTAGTAAGACGTAGCAGCTCAGCGGCCTTAGAGTCTCGAGGGCTACGAATTTGGCTGCTGGAGCGCTTATCGCCTGGGTGGAATCACCCAAGCGATAAGAAACCGGCCTCTTTAGAAGGATCTGGATCCTTTCGCCGATCACAAAAGTCCGCGGCTTTTCGGGGAAATGCTCTAGCCCGGATTTTCCAAGCTCAACGTCTCCGAACTCTCGTCATAGGCGAACAGCTCGCCGTAGCGGCCCCAATTCACGACGCTCTTCAAGGTCCGGTCGGCATATTCGTCCGACATGAAATCCTCGAGTTCCTCGAGGAACCGGGAGGCCCGCGCGCTATGGGTGGGGCGCTCGTCTAGCACCATTTTGATCCGGGCGGCCAAGGGCACATAGGCGAGGAGATGGTCGCCGAAGAGCCTTTTGCGCGCGTCGGTCTCCAAATCGGCGAATTTCATGCCGGCCGGCGTCAGGCTGATTTTGCCGTCCGCGATTTCGGCGAAACGCAGGAGCTGAAGGGTTTCGGCGACGGGGAAGAGGTCGTCGATTTCCATGGCTAGGCTGTCGGAGAGCTCGTGCAGAGGGGCCCGGCCGTTATAGGGCGGGGCGTGGACTTCCTCGATCATGCCGGCGATCGTATTGGTCGAGAGCTGGGGCAGCGCCATGCCGAGACCGAGGCCCGGGAAAGCGCCTTCGCGCGGCACGGCTTCCACCGCGCGCTTGGTCATCAAGGCATAAATCTTGTCGACGAGCTGGCGGAATTCCGGGTCGAGCCGGTTGCGGGGATGCTGCAACGTGACTTTGATCTCGGCGGCGATGCGGCCGGGATTAGAGGAGAGCACGATGATGCGGTCGCACATCAGCACCGCTTCCTCGATATTGTGCGTCACCATCAGAATCGATTTGATCGGCATGCGGCCCTCGACCCAGAGATCGAGGAGGTCGGAGCGCAAGGTCTCGGCGGTGAGCACGTCGAGGGCCGAGAAGGGCTCGTCCATCAACAGGATTTTGGGATTGATGACGAGCGCCCGCGCAAAGCCCACGCGCTGGCGCATGCCGCCGGAAAGCTCCTTGGGAAAAGCGGATTCGAAGCCGTCTAGACCGATGAGATCGATCGCCGCCAAGGCGCGCTTGCGGGCTTCCGCTTCCGGCACTTTGCGCGCGCGTAAGCCAATTTCCACATTGGCGAGGACGCTCAACCAGGGGAAAAGCGCGAAACTCTGGAACACCATGGCGAGCCCATCGACCGGCCCCGAGACTGGCCGGCCGTCATAGGTCACCGAGCCTTCGGCCGGCGATGCGAGCCCCGCGACAATGCGCAGAAGCGTGGATTTCCCGCAGCCGGAGCGTCCGAGCAGGCCGACGATTTCGCCGGACGTCAGCTTCAGCGAGACATGGTCGAGGACGGGCGGACCCTCCTCGCCCGAACCCGTCCGGTAGCGCTGACTGACATCGTTGACTTCGAGAAGCGGCTTTTCGCGTTCCTGCAACATGGACGAAACCTTTTGAGCGTTTTCCATCTGGGCGAAACCGCCCAGGTGATAAGAAATCGCTCTCTTGAAAGAGAGCTAGGACAACCGCAGGCGCTTTTCGCCGATCGCGAACAGCGGGCGCCAGAAACAACGGTTGAAGACGATGACGAAGACCGACATGACGGCGACGCCAAGCACGATCTTGGGGAAATTTCCGTCCTTGGTGGCCATGGCGATATAGGAGCCAATGCCATGGGCGGTGACGGTATCGTCGCCCCATTTCACATATTCCGCAACGATCGCCGCGTTCCACGATCCGCCCGAGGCGGTCAGCGCGCCGGTGACGTAATAGGGGAAAATGCCGGGCAGCATGACCTTCCGCCACCAGTCCCAGCCCCCGACGTTAAAACTTCTCGCGGCTTCCCTGAGATCGCTGGGGAACGCCTGCGCGCCCGCGATGACGTTGAACAGAATGTACCATTGCGTTCCCAAAATGATGAGGAAACTCAGCCAGAAATCGGGGTTGAGCGAGAAGTGGATGATCAGCACGACCACCACGGGGAAAATCACATTGGCGGGGAAGGCGGCGAGGAATTGGGCGAGCGGCTGAATCTTTTCCGCGATGCGCGGACGAATTCCGATCCAGACCCCCACGGGAACCCAAATCAGGGTGGCCAGCGCGATCAGGAAGACCACACGGACCAACGTCAGCGAAGTCAGGCCAATGGTCAGCAGGAGTTCGTGCCAGGAGAGGTCGTGGCTGACGAAAAGCACGATCTGCCAGAACGAATAGGCCGTAAGGAGCCCGACCGACGAATAGAACAAGACGTCGATGATCCGGTTCGCGCTGGCGCCGAGCGGCTCGGGCCTGGCGGAACGGCCGGGAAGCTCGAGACGCAAAAGGGCGAACCGGTTGAACGCCTTGGCGAAGCCTTTTTGGATCGGGCGCAGCCAGCGCGTCCTCTTGAACGTCGCCATGACCCAAGAGCGTTCTTGTTGCGCGCTCGAGAGCAATTCGACCCGAAAGCGGGTGGAAAAGGCGACGAGGGGGCGGAAGATCAACTGATCGTAAAGCAGGATCACCGCGAGAACCGCGACGACGGCGGCGAAAACGGCGCCGGCATTCTTCTGCGAAATGGCCACCGAAAGGTAGGAGCCGATGCCGGGAAGGTTGATCGTATTATCCCCGACCGAAATCGCCTCCGATGCGACGACGAAGAACCAGCCGCCCGACATGGACATCATCATGTTCCAGATCAGGCCGGGCATGGCGAAGGGCGCCTCGAGCTGCCAAAATCGTTGCCACGGCGAGAGTTGGAAGCCGCGCGACACCTCGATCAAATCGCCCGGCACGGTGCGCAGCGATTGATAGAAGGAAAACGCCATGTTCCAGGCTTGGCTGGTGAAGATCGCGAAAATGGCCGCGCATTCCGCGCCCAGGATGGAGCCGGGAAACAGGCCGAGGAAGAAGGTGACGGTGAAGGACAGAAAGCCGAGGACCGGGACCGACTGCAAAACGTCGAGAATGGGAATCAAGATCTTCTCGGCGCGGTTGCTCTTGGCCGCGAGGGTCGCATAGGTCAGCGTGAAAAAGAGCGAGGCCAAAATGGCGACAAACATGCGCAACGTCGTGCGCAAGGCGTAATAGGGCAGGGCCCAGTAATCGAGCGTGATGGCGGTGGCCTGCGGCGCACTGATCTTTTGCGTGACGTCATGGCCGACGCTGACGGCCGCCGCGAAAGCGCCGAAGATGAGCACCAAAGCGATCAAATCGAATTGGTTGGGCAAGGCTCTGCGGCCAAGCGACGTGAAGGCGACGAATTTCGACATGACGGGAGACCTAAAGCGCCTTCCCTCCGGATGAAACACCCAGGGGAAAGAAATCGCTCTTTTTGAACCGCGAGCGTGTTGGTCCTCCTTTCATCATTAAACATGACGTTCAAGTGACAAGCGCCGAAGGTCCAGAGCTTTGGTCCGGACTGTGGCAAGCTTGTCCGTCTGGGAGTTCTCCGGCGGGGCGTTCCGTGCCGCACTGGCGAAACCCGGAAAAAGCGGTTAGCCTGAGAGCGCTTTCCGTCTGGGGGAACCCGCCCAGGCGATTCAAAATCGCTCGTGTTCTTAAAAAAGAGCAATTTCCACAAAGGCCGGTGACTTCCGTGACCGGGAAAATGCTCTCGAATCCAAACGCCACTCGTTAACGAGGTGTTTGCGTGTCGATAGTAGTTTGACGGAATGAAAACAGGAGCTTTCCCCCCACGCCTTGGCCACCGCCGCCGTTGGTTGGTTTCGCTCGCCATGATGACGGCGCTTGGTTTGGCGGGTTGCGGCATGGGATTCGATTCCGGCGACCGCTATCCCCACCCCTCCGATTTCGCGATCCAAGGGATCGATGTCTCGAAATATCAGGGCGATGTCGATTGGGCGTCGGTCTCCCGGTCCGGCGTGCAATTCGCTTGGATCAAGGCCACCGAAGGCGGTGACTATCTCGATGAAAAATTTCATCAAAATTGGGATTTAGCGCGCGAAGCGGGCTTGCGGCGTGGCGCCTATCATTTCGCTTATTGGTGCCGCCCGGCGCAGGAACAGGCGGCATGGTTCCTCGCCAATGTTCCCAACGATCCCATGGCATTGCCGCCGGTTCTCGACGTCGAATGGAACGAGCAGTCCAAGACATGCCCGCATCATATCGGCCGCGAACAGGCGCTGGCGGACATGAAGATCATCCTCGATGCGATGGAGCAAGCCTACGGCAAACGGCCCGTGATCTACACGTCGGTCGATTTCCATCGCGATGTCCTGCAGGGCGAATTTTTGAATTATCCCATTTGGGTCCGGAGCGTGAAATCCTATCCCGCGGTCAAATACGGCAGTCGGCGCTGGCACTTCTGGCAGCATACGGCGGAAGGGGCCGTGCCGGGCGTGCGGGGTTATGTCGATCGCAACGCCTTCTATGGCAGCCCATCCGACTGGCAAAATTGGCTTCAGCAGAGCGCGCGGCAGCAGGGATAGCGAGCGCTTTCCGTTTTGGCGGACTCGCCAAATCGACAAGAAATCGCTCTCTTTCTAAGAAGTTAGAGCATGTCCTCGATCGAAAAAGTCTGCAACTTTTTCGGGACATGCAAGAGCGCTTTCCGTTTTGGCGGACTAGCCAAATCGACAAGAAATCGCTCTCTTTCTAAGAAGTTAGAGCATGTCCTCGATCGAAAAAGTCTGCAACTTTTTCGGGACATGCTCTAATCCTCGAAGAGCCGGGCGCCGGCCTTGAGGAAGCGTAAGGGATCGACCGGCTCCCCGTTGACGCGCGTTTCGTAATGGAGATGCGGCCCCGTGGCCCGGCCGCTCGAGCCGGCGTGGCCGACAAGATCGCCGGCCGCGACTTTCTGGTTGGGCACGACGCTGACGCTGGAAAGATGGGCGTAACGGGTCGAGAGTCCGTTGCCGTGATCGATTTCCACCATCGTCCCGTAGCCGCCATCGCTTCCCGCGATCGTGATGACACCGGCGGCCGTCGCGCGGACGCCGTCGCCATAGCTTTCCCGGAAATCGATGCCGGTATGCATCGCGGGCCGGCCGTAAAACGGATCGATCCGGGCGCCAAACGGGGAGGTGACTTCCAAGGGGCCGGACAACGGCTTGCGCAGAGGCACTTTGGCGGTGAGCGCGTTCAGCTTTTCCACTTGGTCGAAGGCATCGTCCAGGACCGCGGCATTTTGATCGAAATCTCCGGCGCGATCCGAATTGGGGAGTGGCACGAAGGGGCCGCCGACGTCGGCGGGAACCAGGCGCGCCGAGGCCTGCGCCAGCCGGGAGGAAAGCCCGGTGTCCATCAGGGCCGTCCGGAATTTCGTGATGGACCGCATCGCCGGTTCGCGTAGGGCGGCGAGCGTATGCTCTTGGGTTTGCTCGATATTGGACAAAACGCGCGTGATTGCCCGAGGGGTTGCGAGGCTATCGAAGGCCGGCGCCGCAAGATCGGAACGCTGATCGCCCAGGGGTGACGAAGCCGGGGGCGTCTCGCCATCTTCGGGGTAAGCTTTGAGGCGTAGCGTATCGGCGCCCGACGGCTCAGCCGGAGAGGGTCCGGCCTCCGGGCCATTGTAAGCCCGGACATTGCCGGGAAGGCCGGCGTCGCGATCGGGCGTGAGGAGCGGATTTTGCGAAACGGCTGGACCTGCTTTCGGGGCTATCGGGAGCTTGGTATTGCGCGCGACCAAGCGATCGACGATGACGGCACGCGATTCCAGCTGCAAGCTCCGCTCGGTGAGATCGCGGACCGTCGTATTCAGGGTCTGCCGGTCCATCAGGCTGCGGCTCGTTTCCCGGTCGAGCTGTGTCCGCAGTTCCGCGATCTGGTCCTCGTAAGCATATTGCACATCGGTCTGATGGCTGATCAACGAGGCCAGCATCTGATCGTGAAAGACGAGATAGAGGGTCGCCGCCAGATACCAGGTGGCGAGCAGGGGAACGAGGCCCGCGGCGATCAGGCAAATCCAGGAATTTATCGCGAATGTCCGGCGTTTGCCGCCAAACATCCATGTCATGGCGAACCCGCCGCCCTGCGCGGAGATCTTCTGGCCGTTCTCTCGATGCCCCATTCCAAGCTTCCGCACACTGAACGGAAGTACAACACATGGTTAGGGTTAATGGACCGATAAGACGGCAGCCTTGGCGAGGAGCCGGGTTTGGAAATAGCCGGATTTCAGAGTTCTTGCGCCGCCTTCAACACGGCTTCGGCATGGCCGGGAACCTTGACCTTGCGCCAGATCGCGGCAATCTCGCCGTTCGGTTTGATCAAGAAGGTGGTGCGCTCGACGCCCATATATTTACGGCCGTACATCGACTTTTCCACCCAGACTCCATAGGCTTCGAGCATGGTTTTGTTTTCGTCCGAGGCGAGCGGCAAGCCGATGTCGTGCTTCGTCCTAAATTTTGCATGGCTGGCGGGCGAGTCCGGCGAGACCCCCAGGATCGCCGCGCCCGCTTTCGCGAAGGCTTTCGCGTGGGCGTGAAAATCAATCGCTTCCTTCGTGCAGCCGGATGTATCGTCTTTCGGATAAAAATAAAGGACGAGAGCCTTGCCGGCGAAGGAGTGGAGGGTCACCGTCTTGCCGTTATGGTCCGGTAGGGAAAATTCCGGAGCCTTGTCGCCGGGCACGAGTGACTTGCTCATTTCGCCTTCCTTTTAACCCATTATGACGGAGATTTGCCCACGGTTCCAAGATGGGCTTCACCATTTGGCCGATGGAGAGTTCATATAGCGGTTGGCGAATCGCATGGCTAGTTTTGCTTCGAGCGTTTTCCACCCGGTGGATTCGCTTGGGCGATACGAAATCGGCGTCATTTTTAAAACAACCGGGCCTGTCCTTACAGTGAATGCCGGTGCGGCTTTTCCGGTAAGGACAGGTCGTGGTGGATAAAATCTGATGCTTGGAACCCAAGTTTCGGGAGGGTTTTATCTTCGAGATCAAAAGGTTATGGCGCGGCTTCACGGGCATCCGGGAATGCGGGCGTCATGGCCGGTTCGTGAGAGCGCTTGTCATTTGGGTATAATCACACAGGTGACAAAAGCCGCTCTCGTTTCAAAAAGTTGAGCATGTTCCTTTCGGGAAGGCTTGAAGGGCTTTCGCGGACCATGCTTTAGCGGAACATATTGCCTCAGAGGGGCCGTACTGGTTGGTCGAGCATTTGGACGAACGCCATGATCATCATGGTTCTGGCAAGGATCTGAGCAAGATTGCGCGCGTGTTGCGTGGGCGTTCGGGTTCGCGCATGCTTTGGCGTGTCTGCGGCATGGGCTCAGCCAGTCTGGCGGCGCTCGCGATTATCGGGGCCGGGCTTCTGGCCGGATTGATTGCGATAGGCCCCATCGAGATCGGCGGCGTTGGCCCGCAAATCTCGAGCGCGCTGGGAACCCGCTTTGGCCATGGCATCCGCTTTAACTTAGGGCACACGTTCCTCGCGGCGCATCTTTCGGGCCTTAGCCTCGACATCGATGGCCTGACGATCAGCAGCGGCGGCAACGAGAAGATTCTTTATGCCCCGCATGCCGCGGTGGCTGTCGATTTTGTCGCTCTGCTTTCCGGGCATGTGGTTCCCAAGCGGTTCGAGGTGTTCGATCTCGAACTCCGGCTGGTGCTGTTGGAGGATGGAAGTTTGGCGGCGGCGGCCGGGCCAGACTCGAAACCGTTCTTCGAATTGGGCCACGCGGCACCGGCGCCAAGCCCGCCTGCCAGTGCGTCCGCGCTCGGGGGGGCTAGTCCTCCCCCGCCCGCCGGCGGGCTTGGAGAGTGGTCGAAGAACGCCACGCTTGTTCCGCTTGCCACGCCACGCCGGGCGATTTTGATGCAGCAAGCCGCCCAGGCGATCCGCTCGATGTTCGATACGGTCACCAATCCAGGCGGCGCCGTGGCGGGCATCGATCGTCTCGGCATCAAACGCGGCCGTCTCGTGATCGACGACCGCACGGCCAAGCAAGAGGTCGTCTATAAGGATCTCGATCTCGAATTCAATAAGGTGCCGGGCGGCACGGTCTTGGCGATTTCCGCGCAGGGTCCAAGCCAACGCTGGTCGATTTCCGCGCAAGCCAGTGGCATTCCCGGCGAGGCGCGGCATTTTCAAGTCGGCGCGAAGAATTTCTCGCAAGACGAATTCCAGTTGCTGATGGGTTCACGCAGACCGGGTTTCGATATGGATTGCGCGGTTTCGGCCGATTTGAAAATTGGCTTGAATGCCAACAATAGCGTGAGCGAGGCCGTTGGCCGCGTCGAGGCCGGCCCCGGTTTCTTCCGTCTCGACGATCCTGACCAGGAAGCGCTGCTGATCGACAAGGCCGGCGGCAGTTTTCACTGGAATGGCACAACCCGCCAAATCGAGCTGGACTATCTGTCCTACCGGGCCAGCACGACGCAAATTGGTTTGGCGGGATCGGTCATTCCTCCCGTCCATGAAGGGGAGCCGTGGACAATTGACGTGGCGCCGGTGGGTTCCTTGGTGTTGGGCCCGGACCGCCTTGGCGAGCAACCCGTCACGATCGACCGAGGCCAATTCACCAGCCGTTTGTTCGTGGACCAAAAGAAACTGGTGATCGATCAGTTCACGTTGGGAAGTGGCCGTGAGGGCGGCGTCGCCATTGCCGGCGAGGCGAGTTGGGAACATGGGCCCCGCATCCGGCTCAATGCCTCTCTCGAGCCAACATCCGTGCGGATTTTGAAACGGGGTTGGCCCGCGTTTGTCGCGGCGCCGGTGCGCACGTGGGTACTCACGCATTTCTTGGCGGGTACCGTGCAACGCGGCTCGATGCGTGTCGATTATAACGCGGACGATTTGTTGCGCATGCGGAGTGATCGTGCCCCACCCGACGAGACGGTCACGATCGATTTTGCCGTCACCGGAGGCAGTGTCGTGTTTCTGCCAGGCGTGCCTTCCATCGACGATATCACTGGCGTGGGGCACATTACGGGACGGCATGGGCACTTTGCGCTCTCTAGCGGAACCATGGATGCCTCCGGCCGCAAGATTGATTTGACCGAGGCGAGTTTCAGCGTTTTGGACGCGGACGCCCATCCCACGCCCGCCGAGGTCAAGGCGCATGTCGCAGGTAGTGTCGAGGCTATCAACGACGTGTTGTCGCGTGAAGCGTTCCGGGCCTTTGCGACCGTCCCGCTCAATCCGTCGACCTTGAAAGGGCAGGTCGACGGGCGGTTCACCGAAGATTTCTTGATCCAAGACGTGATCAGGCCCGAGGATACGGTCCTGCGGGTCAATGCGGCGATCACGAATTTTTCCGCCGACAAACTCATTGGCAAGGAAAAGCTCGAGAACGCGACGATGTCCCTGGCCGTCGATCCCAGCGGCTTAAGGGCGGCGGGGCAGGGGCGGATGTTCGGCGGCCCCGCCACGTTTGAAATGAACCGTGCCGGCGACAAGCCCATGGATGCGGTCGTCAACGTCACGCTCGACGAAGCCGCGCGCGTCAAGTTGGGGCTCTCCGTCATTCCCGGCCTGGTCGGCCCGATGAATGCCAAAATTAGCGCGAACCTCGGGGCTTCCGATAAGATCAAGGCCCAGGTCGATCTCGATCTGGCCAAGACCGTTGTGACATCCGCGCTTCTCGGTCTCTCCAAGCCGGCGGGCAAGCCTGCGAAGGTCAACCTCACGCTCTCGGGGACCGACAATCATTTGGTCATGGATCCCGTCGTTATCGATGTGGGAACGTTGCAAGCGCGCGGCGCGATCGACCTTGGCGCCGACAATACATTTCAGACCGCACGGTTTACGAGCCTCAAGGTCTCTCCCGGCGACGACATGAAGCTCGATATCAGCAAGAGCGACGATACGTTCAAGCTGACGATCCGGGGCAATACGATCGATGGGCGGCCCTTTTTGTATGCCTTGACACAGGTTGCGGCCGACAGCAACACGGTGCCGGTTAAGACGGCCAAGGCCGAACACAAGGAATTGGAAACGGCGTTCAAAGGCTTCGACATCGATTTGAAGTCGGCCTTACTGACCGGTTTCAACAAGCAGGTTCTGTCCGGTGTCGAGCTTCGCTTAAGTAAACGCGGACCCGCGATTCAGCAGTTCGCCTTGTCCGGAAAGTTTGGCCGCGCCGAATTGGCGGGGGCGATGCTGCCCAACCAGAGGTTGCGGATTACGACCCAAGACGGCGGTGCCCTGCTATCATTCGTCGATCTTTATAAGCATTTGGAGACGGGGCAGCTCATCGCCACCATGCTGGTCAGCGATGAATCGCTCGAGGGTAACCTGGAAATCAATCATTTCGTCCTGCGCGACGAACCCTCCATGCGGCAACTTGTCGCGCAAAGCGTGGAGGAGACCCAACAAAACGGGACAGCCGCGAAAGCGACCCGCAACATCAACGGCAATGCGGTGACCTTCACGAAGCTCAAGGTTGCATTTCAACGCGCCGGCAGCCGCCTCGAATTGAAAGATGCGACGATGTACGGCTCCGCGATTGGCCTTTCGGTCGATGGCTGGCTCGACTTTGTGCATGATCGCGTCGGGATGACCGGAACCTTCGTGCCGGTTTTCGCGGTGAATAATTTCTTTTCGCGGTTGCCGCTCCTCGGGTTTTTCCTGGGCGGCGAATCGAACGAAGGGCTGATCGCCATCACGTTTAGAATTTCGGGTCTCGCGAGCTCGCCGACGCTGAGCGTTAATCCGCTTTCGGTGATCGCGCCGGGCATTTTCCGCAAGATTTTCGGGGCGCTCGATTCCGATAGCGTGCCGCAGGAGAGTCCTCGAAGCTCCCAACCCGCGCAGGCGCATTAGAGCGCTTTCCACTTGGGTGGAATCACCCAAGTGATAAGAAACCGCTCTCTTTATAAGAAGTTAGAGCATTTCCTCGATCACAAAAGTCTGCAACTTTTGTGGGAAATGCTCAAGAGCGCTTTCCACTTGGGTGGAATCACCCAAGTGATAAGAAACCGCTCTCTTTATAAGAAGTTAGAGCATTTCCTCGATCACCGCGGCTATGGGTTCGCCCCTATAACCACTTCGTCCAGCTTGCCACGGCATGGCCGATGGCGGCGAAGGGGCGTCCGGCGCTGGCAAGAATGGAATGATGCTCTGGCGGGGTTTGATCCGGCGCCGCGCCCATTTTAGAGGGTGTGGCGTCCTTTGCCGGCTCCGGGATCAAGCCAGGCGGACGCGGGGGCGAACCGTCCTCGGCGGCCGCGATCCTATCCTCGGTCCCGACGATTTTGCGCGGTGCCGCGGCGGGAGCCGCCACGCGCGGGATGCATGCCGTATCCGCGCTGTCGCAATTGGCTTTCACATGGAGTTTGGGCTTGGGCGGCGCGGGCAGCAATGCGAGTTGCGCCTTGGGCACGACGAGGGAGGCGGAACTCATGGTTTCCGCCGGACCCGCGCTGGATGGGACCGCCGCGGCCAATTGACCCGTCCAGACCTGGTCCTTGGAGCCGGGCCGGGACTGTTGCATGCCGTGATGCCCATAGGCCAAAGCCCCGGCCATGATCCCGGCAGCCGCCAGCATGATCGTCTCGCGGCGAGGCCGCGGCAAATTCAATCGTTGAGCATTTGTCCAAAGCAGCGCCATGGCACTCCCCGCCGGCCGGTACATCAAGCGTAAAGGAAAGGTATTTTGCGTCAACAGAACGGCGAAACGCGGGCGGACTGGAATGTTTTTAGCCGCGCGCTACATTCACGCATCGTTACAAGGTCGGGTTTGGTTTGATGAGCAAGGTCTTTGTAATGGCGGGCCGAAGCTGTATTACTCTGGACCTGATGCCGTTCCGGTCTGGTTTCCACGGGCCCGGTCTCCGGCATGTCGATCGGGCATGTTTGCGTCAAGGTTTGTTTGCTTGCCTCTTGGGCAAGGAGCAGCCTACACACGACTGCCGTGCCGCCCCGGTGGCTTCTTGCCCTGGCGCGCATTATCGCGAGGTTTCAATGGCATTGTCCTTTCTGCCCTGGTGGTTTCCGCTCTCCGTCGTCATCTGGGTCGTCCAGATGGTGATTTATCATGGCGTTAGCTATTTCTTTGAAAGCTGCGACCGTACCGGCCGCCTCCGCCGTTTCAAGGTGCGCGAGGCCGATCGCAAGACCTACTGGCAGCTCATGCCGCGTGTCCTCTTCAATCAGGTTTTCATTTTGCTGCCTTGCATGGTCCTGGTGCAAGTTCTTGGCCTCGCATTTGTTGGTACGCCGCATATCGGGGCCCTGCGTTTCGTGCTGAGTATGATGGCTTTGATGATCGCCCACGACGTCGTCCAATATGTCGCCCACCGTCATCTGCTGCATCGCGGCCGGTTCGTCCGTCTTTTGAAGCATTCGGTTCATCATTCCACTGGCGCCAGCAAGGCCATTAGTGCTTGCTACATGAGCGGGCCGGATTTCTTTCTCGAAATCACGCTGCCTTACTTGCTGCCCTTGGTGCTGATCGGTGGCGGCGGGTCGGATTTTGTGTTTCATAGTGTGATCGCGGGTCTTGGCGCAGTCGGCGGCATTTACGAGCATTCCGGCTATGATTTCTCTGTTCTCTTGCCGAAATCGGCAATTGCCGCGCGGATGCCGCGTTTTGTCACGACGCTCGCCGCGATGATCACAAGTCATGCCCATGGTCAGCATCATGTGAAGGGCAATGTGAGTTTTAGCGACGGTTTTGGCAGCCCCGGCATTTGCGACAGCATGTTCGGAACCCGCTGGGATCTCGTTGAGGCGCGCGAGCGGGCGGCGGAGAAGGCTGGAGCCAAAGAGTCCGAGCCGGACCACGCCGGAGCGTAATGGCGTTTTTTCTGACCTTGGAAGTAATCGAATAAAAAATGAGCGCGCAAACCCTACAAGTGACTGAAGACGAAGAGGGCATGCGGCTCGATCGCTGGTTCAAGCGGCGCGTTCCGGATCTGTCCCTGTCGCATCTCAATAAGATCGTGCGCACGGGGCAGGTGCGGGTCGATGGCGCGCGGGTCAAGACGGCGTTCCGGCTGAGCCAGGGGCAGAATGTGCGGGTGCCCCCGCTCAATCTCGAGGCGCGGCCGGAGCCTGTGTTCGAGCCCTCGGAAACCGATGCGCGGGCGCTGCGCGACATGATCCTCTTCGAGGATCGCGACCTCATCGTCCTCAACAAGCCCTTCGGTTTGGCGGTTCAGGGCGGGTCCGGCACCAAGGTCCATATCGACGGCATGCTGGCCTCGATCCCCAACGAGCGCGGCGACCGTCCGGTTTTGGTCCACCGGCTCGATCGCGACACGTCGGGCGTGCTGTTGGTGGCGCGGACGCGTAAAATGGCGGCCGATCTCGGCGAGATTTTCCGCTCCCGCCAAGCCCGCAAGACTTATTGGGCCTTGGTCGAGGGCGTGCCACGGCCGGAGCAGGGGCGGATTTCGCTCTATCTCGCAAAGGGCGAGGGCATGGGCGACGTCCGGGGAGCCCATCCCGCCGGCGATTTCGCGGCGCGCGAAAAAATGCGGGTCGCCAAGCATGGCGAGGAAGACGCGCTGCATTCCGTGACGTATTATGCCACGGTGGACAAGGTCGTGTCGCGTCTGGCCTGGCTCTCCATGAAGCCGATTACCGGGCGCACCCATCAGTTGCGCGCCCATGCCGAGGCGATCGGGCATCCCATTATCGGCGATCCCAAATATGGCCTGAAGCCGAAGAACGATCCGCGCCGCGCGGACCCGCTGCGCGCCGTGCCCGAGGGAATCGAGAAAAAGCTGCATCTGCTCGCGCGCCGCTTGGTCCTGCCGCATCCGCGCGGCGGAACGCTCGACGTGACCGCGCCGCTGCCGCCGCATATGAAACATTCGTTCGATCTCCTGGGCTTCGATATCAGCACCTACGACCCCATCGAGAACGCGCCGGAATGACTCTCGTCATTTTCGACGTCGACGGCACGCTCGTCGACAGCCAGCATCATATTGTCGAGGCGCAGCGCCGCGCCTTTGCTTTTATGGGGCTCGCCGCGCCAACGCGCGCGCAATCGCTCTCGGTCGTCGGGCTTTCCCTCACCGAGGCCTTCGCCTCTCTGGTGGGCCGGGACGGCCCCGTCGAGGCCTTGGCGGAAGCCTATAAAGAGGCCTGGACGGAGCTTCGCCATGAAACCGGCTTCGCCGAGACCCTCTATCCCGGTGCCGCGGCGGCGCTGGCCACGCTCAAGGCCGATCCAGGCGTCACGCTCGGCATCGCGACGGGGAAATCCGTGCGCGGCGTCGAGCGCCTGATCGTGACTTTTGGTTGGGGCGATCTCTTCCAGACGATCCAGACGGCGGACGATCATCCGAGCAAGCCGCATCCCTCGATGATCGAGCGGGCCATGATCGAGACCGGCTTTGCCGCCGGTGAAACCGTGATGATCGGCGACACCACTTACGACATGGGCATGGCCAAAGCCGCCGGGGTCCGCGCCATCGGCGTCGCCTGGGGCTATCACGAGCCAGCGGCTTTGTTGGCAAGCGGCGCGGAGCGGGTCGCCGGATCGTTTGAGGAATTGTTGGCGGCTTTGGGGCGGTGACGGGTCGCCAGTCTCGAAAGCCCTTGAAACCAATTGCTCCCGCGCGCAGGTAGAAGCCAGTCCCGCTTTTCGTTCCGGAAAGACCTGCCCTTGCCTCCCATGTTCGGTGACCCGCGCACTCGCTCGATCGCGACCCGCTTGTTCATTTCGGCGACCCTGCTCAGCGTCGTCATATTGCTCATCGCGGGCCTGGTCTTGACGGCGGTCTACCGGACGTCGGCGGAATCGGCGTTCGACGAGCGGCTCGGGGTTTATCTGCGTGCGTTGGTCGCCGATCTCGCCGCGGCCGCGCCGGGCGAAGAGGGGAAACTGGAGGTGGGGCAACTCGCCGATCCTAATTTCGAACTGCCGCTGTCAGGCTGGTACTGGCAGATCACGCGGATCGACGGGACGGCGCCGGACATCAGGAATTCGCGATCGCTGTTTGCCGCGCGCCTTCCCAAGCTCGCCGATCACGGCGTGCCGGCGGGCGCCGGCGGAGCGCGCAGCGGTTATGCGACGGGGCCGGACGACCAGCCGCTGCGGATGGTGGAACGCGTCATCGATACCGGGGATCAGGGCGTCTATCTCGTGCAGGTCGCGGCGACGACCAACGAGATCGAGGCGCAAATCCGGAAGTTCGAATTCGAGCTGACGGTCACGTTTGCGATCCTGGCGGTCATGCTGGTGGCCTCCTCCGGGCTGCAATTGCGCTACGGCCTCCAGCCGCTGTGGCGCCTGCAAGCGGGGGTCGCTGCAATCCGGCGCGGCGAAAAAGAGAAGATCGAGGGCGTTTTTCCCAGGGATATCGCGCCCCTGGCGGGCGAACTCAATCTCATGATCGCGGCCAACCGGGATGTGGTGGAACGCGCCCGCACCCAGGTCGGCAATCTCGCCCATGCCCTCAAAACCCCGCTCAGCGTCATCATCAACGAGTCCGCGCGGGACGAGAGCCCCGCATCGGCAAAGGTCGGCGAGCAGGCCGCCATCATGCGCGACCAAGTCACTTATTATCTCGACCGCGCGCGGGCGGCGGTAAGCGCCAGCAAGTTCGGCAGCGCGACCGAGGTCGCCCCTGTCGTCGGCGGTCTCTTGCGGACCTTCGAGAAAATCTACGGAGATCGCGGCCTGACCTTCGAGGTGGAGGGGGCCGCCGGTATTAAGTTCTTGGGCGAAAAGCAGGATCTCGAGGAGATGATCGGCAATCTCGTGGACAACGCGGGCAAATGGGCGCGCAGCAAGGTCTCGATTTCGACGAGCGCGGAGGCGCAGACAAATTTCGGCCGCGCCTATTTCACCGTGACGATCGACGACGACGGGCCGGGGCTCGACCCCAATCATCGCGCCGCCGCGATCAAGCGCGGCCAGAGGCTCGACGAATCGAAGTCCGGCTCCGGCCTCGGTCTGTCCATTGTCGACGATCTCGCGCGAATCTACGGCGGTGCCTTTACGCTGGAAGGCAATTCCGCCGCGGGGTTGCGCGCGAAGTTGCGGCTGCCCGCGGCGTGAGACCGCTGAGAAGAGGATGCTTCCGGCGCCGGTCGAATTGGCTTAAGAGAACACCATGATTGCAACGCCCGGATTAGCCTGGATTTCTCAAGTCGAATCGCTTTGCCAGGGGCGGGGCCTGCACATGACCGCGCTGCGGCGCGAGATCGTGGGCATTTTCGCGGAAGCGGACCAGCCCCTCGGGGCCTATGCGATCATTCAGAAACTGTCCGAGGTGCAAAACCGCATCGTGGCGCCGCCCACCGTCTATCGCACGTTGGATTTTCTGGTCGAGAACGGTTTCGTCGTGAAGATCGAGAGCCGCCAAGCCTATATCGCCTGCGATCATCTCGGCCACGATCATGACCACCACCATCACGGAATCGTGCTCTCTTGCGTGAAATGCGGGCGTAGCGCCGAGGTCGAGAGCGCGGCGGTCGAAAAAGAGGTCGCCGCCATTGCGGCCGGACGTTGTTTTAAAGTCGAGCGCAAGGTTTTCGAGATCGACGGAATCTGCGCGGAATGTTCGGGCGTGTCTTCGAGCGCGCTTTAACGTCTCAGGATGAGAGCCGGTAGCGCTCGCGAGCTTGGTCGCCGGGGAACGAGTGTGCGGCTACGTTTCGGAGGCGCGCCCGGTTAAGCGCGCCTCGTTTTTCGGAATAGATGCCACTGATGCGCGATTTTAGGGGTTGTCGAGCAAGCGGTTTTTGACCAGCCAGATCGCGCCGCGATTCCAGGAATAGTTTGCTCCCATGCGAAGATCGGTTTGCAGCGCGAGGACCATGGCGCCGGTGTGGGCGTCGCGGATCTTGAACCGCACTGCGTATTCGGTCCGGCTGACTCGCGTCACGACACCGATAAACGATTGATCGGCGCCGAGCTTTGCCGCGATGGCGGCTTCGCAGCCGTCGCATTTCCACAGTGCTCGCTTTTTCACCGCATCGCCCTCGGCGCTCGAGACATCGACGAGACTATAGCGCCCGGACTTCGCAATGAGTTCGCGCACGTCGTCCCTGGCCCGGTCGAGTTGTTCGAGGTCTCTGGCCTGATCACCCACGATGCCGCCGCCGGCGCTGGCATCGTCGAGTTCGAAATCGAAAATTGCGATTTTGACTGGAGAGGGATCGGCATGCGCAGGTGACGCCGCAGGTGCGAACCCGGCAAATAAGGCGATGGCGAAGGCGGCCAACGGCTGGCGGCGGCGAAAGAAAAATCCATTTTTCATTGGAGGCTCCACTTTTGTAAATTCGATGAGAAGTGCCAGCGGCGCACAGGCCTTCGTGCTACCGGAGTTCACGCTCGTTGCCGCGTTTCAAGCATCGGTGACTCTCCAAAAGCAGATAAGCGGCGGCCGGTTACGCCGTCACCCAGTTACGAAGGCGACAGCGCGGTAATTTCGTTTGAGATGAAGTCTTCGGCCCGGCGCCAGGCGTCGTCCGTGTCCCCACGAAAGGTGAAGAGCTTGTCGATTACCTTCCGCCCCGCTCCGGTGTCGAACGCGTCTATCTTCGCCCACTGCACGAGCGTGCTCATTTTGTGGATGCCGCCGATGAGCAGAATATCTGCGCCGGCTTCACGGGCCGCGGCCAGGAGGTCGCTCACTTTCGAGGTCGCGAGCGAACACGGGCTAGGGTGGCATACCGGCGTGACGATCCGGAATTTGGCGCTCTTCGCTAGATCGCCCTTGATGGCGTTCATGAAGGCGTCGAGCCGCGCCTCGTGCTCCTTGCGCTGATCGCGCGCCTCGCCCGCGGTGTCGATGTAGTCGAAGTCGATCACCGCGATTGCTGTGTCTTGCGCGTTTTCGGCGCGGTCCCCAGCCTTGCCGCAAGACGGTGCCAACCACAGGCAGGCCATCAGCATTGGAAGAAGGTAATGACGCATGTTCGCAATCCCCGTTGTTTCGCCGGTACATTGCGTGGATCGCGGGCGGCCGGAAAGCGAACACGTCCCGGCGATGGCCGGGCAAATTGCCCGATCCTTCAACCGGCGCTTCCAAGCGGCCGGCTTTGTCTTTAGATTGCAGATCGTTCGCGCTATCGAACGCGACCCCTTTGCAAAAGTGTTTGCCCATGCCTGCGTCCAGGCTTGATCTGAAATTCCGGCTTGCTCTTCGCGTCGCCTCTCTGGCGGTGTTCTGTTTCGCCGCCGCAGCAGCTTACGTTCTCTTCGAGACCGACCGCTCCGCGCGGGCGCGGGCGGATTGGATCGCCGAGATGGTAGCCAGGGATCTTGCGCTGCAACAGGAACAGATTCAATGGTCCACGGGCGCGCCCAACCTGTTTCCTGATTTGCAAAGGGTCGCGACGGCGGTCATGGCGCCCGGCCTTTGCATCGGCTATCGCGCGCGGAATGGCGAAATGCTTCAGCGGTTATGCAGCGGCACGGCGCCCGGCGATGCCGGAGCGCCGCAGCTCTTCGCCGATCTTTACCAGCATCTTTTCGATGCGGACCGCGAGTCCGTGCGGCCCGTGATCATCCGCGATAAGGCGCTTGGGGAGGCCGTGGCCTCCATCGGCCGCCAAAGCCTCATCGGACAAAGCTGGCACGAGGTGAGCCGTCTCGCCGCCATCATGGCCGTCGCTCTTTTTGGGCTTTGCGTCTTGGTTTACGTTACGCTTGCAGACGCCTTGCGTCCGACCCGGGCGATCCGCGCCGGTCTCGAGCGCCTTGCCTCTGGCGATCTCTCGGCGCGTCTACCGCCTTTCGATCTTGCCGAGCTTTCGGCGGTCGGCGATGTCTTCAACCATCTCGCCGGCAGCCTCGAGACGACGCTCGCGGAGCGCAACGCGCTGACTAGGCAGCTGATCGCGGTCCAGGACGATGAACGGCGGCATCTCGCGCGAGAACTGCATGACGAATTCGGGCAATGCCTTGCCGCGATTAGTGCGGTCGCGGCCTCTGCCGGCCAGACCGCGCGGCGGGATTGTCCGGCCCTGATGCCGGAATGCCAAAGCATATCGAGGACGGCCGCCCATATGATGGACGTGCTACGCGGCGCGCTTTTGAGGCTGCGCCCGCCGGATATCGACGAGCTTGGTCTTGCCGCAAGTCTTGAAGGCCTTGTTGCCGGATGGAACACCCGCTGCGGCGGCCGCACTCGATTCTCTATCGAGATCTCGGGCGAATTCGATGCGCTTTCGCCGGATTTCGCGGCGAGCGTTTTCAGGATCGCTCAGGAGGCCATAACCAATGCGGCGAAACATGCGCAGGCGTCGCGGGTCACCCTTCGTCTTCGCGGGCAAGAAGCCACCGGTGCAAGTCAGCATGCGCAAATAGAGCTCACCGTCGATGACGACGGCAAGGCCGGGGCCGATCTCACGGTTACATCCGGCATGGGGCTGCTTGGAATGCGCGAGCGCATCGCCGCGCTCGGCGGCAAATTGAGCATGGAAACCGCGCTCCCGAGCGGTCTTGTCCTTCGCGCGCAAATTCCCGTCCCGCCAGCGCCGCGGCGCCCGGACGAGACGAGGGATGCGGCGTGACGGACGCCGCCACGATCATGCTTGTCGACGATCACGCGATCATGCGGGAAGGATTTCGCTCGCTGTTGCAGAAACAGCCGCGCCTGAAGGTTGTAGCCGAGGCAAGCGACGGCGCCGAGGCCTATCGTCTGTTCAAGGAGACGCGGCCGGACCTCGTCATCATGGATCTGACCATGCCGGGCTTCGGTGGCGTCGAAGCCATAAAGCGTATCCGGCAATGGGATCCCACTGCCCGCATTCTGGTCTTCACCATGCATCAGAACGCTGCTTACGCCGTTCAGGCGATCCGGGCCGGGGCGAAGGGCTATGTCACGAAAAGCAGTCCCCCGGAAGAGCTGGTGCGCGCGGCCATGGATGTGCTGAACGGCAGGATCGCGTTCAGCGCCGACATCGATCACGAGCTTGCGCTGAGCCGCGTCGCCGGCACGCCCGCCGCAACGGACGTGCTGACGCCGCGGGAGTTCGAGATTTTACGCATGCTGCTTGCGGAAAGGTCGACCGGCGACATCGCCCGCATTCTTCACGTCAGTCCGAAGACAGTGGCGAATACGCGTTACATCATCAAAGCCAAGCTTGGCGTGGCATCCGACATCGAACTCGTCCTCGTGGCGCTCCGGCAGGGAGTTTTAGGCGAGAGCGGCGACGTGGAACCGGATGCAAGCGGTCCCGCGACCTGAATTGTCATTGGGGAGGCCGCGATTGAGAAAAGGACCGGGCATAGTCATTTATCCTTATCTTGCCGCGCGGCGACAGGTGGCCTTCCCTCCCGGCGTCCGGAGGGTTAGAAGGGGCGCGGCCGAGGCGCTTCGGCTTTTCCCATGGGTTTGGATGGCCGGTAGGAATTTGTGATCACCATTTGGATTGTTTTCGCGCTGTTGACCGGCGCGGCCGTGTTCAGCGTGCTCTGGCCGCTGTCGCGGACCCCGAAGGCACAGGATCTGCGTGAGCTGGATGTCGCTTTTTATCAGGCGCAGACGGCCGAGATCGAGCGCGATGCTTCGCGCGGCCTCATTGGCGCGGAGGAGGCGGGCACCGCCAAGACGGAAGCCGCCCGCCGGTTGATGGCTGCCGCGCAACGCGATTCCGGCCCAGCGCAGCAGTCCTCGCCCTGGACCGTGCGGCTCGTCTCGCTGGCCGCGCTTCTCTTCGTTCCGGTCATGGCTTTGGCGCTTTACAGCAAGATCGGAGAGCCGGGTCTGCGCGATCTGCCGCTCGAAGCCAGGCTGAACGGGCCGGCCGGGAAGATGGATCTCGCCATCGCGGTCGCAAAAATCGAGCGCCATCTCGCCGATGCTCCCAACGATGGGCGCGGCTACGAGGTTCTGGCGCCCACTTACATGCGGATGGGCCGGCCGGACGATGCGGTGCGGGCCTATGCCAAGGTCATCGAACTCTTGGGTCCATCGGCCGAACGCTATGCCGGGCTTGGCGAGGCGCAGGTCTATGCCGGCAGCGGGGTCGTGACGGCAGAGGCCAAGCGGTCTTTCGATCAGGCCCTGGCGCTGGACGCCAATGCGCCGCGCGGTTTGTTTTATCTGGGCCTCGCGGCCGAGCAGGATGGCGACAAGGCGAAGGCTCTCGAACTCTGGCAGAAGCTGGTGGCCGTCTCGCCGCCCAACGCCCCGTGGTTGCCCACCGTCAAGACCAAAATCGCCAGCCTCTCCGGCGAGACGCCGCCGGAAACGTCCGGCCCCGAGGCCCAAGGCGAAGGTGGCGGACAGGCGAAAATGGCCGCGGCCATACAATCCATGCCGGAGGGCGAGCGCCAAGCGATGATTCACCGCATGGTGGATGGGCTCGCCGAGCGCTTGAAAGGCAATGGCGCCGATCTCGAGGGCTGGCTGCGCCTGGTGCGCGCTTATCAGGTCTTGAACGAGCCGGATAAAGCCAGGGATGCCTTGGCCGGCGCGCGCCGTAATTTCGCCGCCGACGCGGAAGCTAAGAAAAGGCTCGATGAATTGGCCCATGAACTCGGTCTCGAAGGGTGAGCGCGCCATGACCCGCAAGACCATGACCCGCAAAACTCGGCGGCTGACACTCATCGGCGCGGCGCTTGCCGTCTTTGGTCTGGCGACGGGCCTCTCGCTGTTCGCGCTGCGCGATACGATCGTGTTTTTCTACGGTCCCAGCGAATATGCCGAGAAGGCGCCCCAGCCGGGGACGCGTCTGCGCATCGGCGGCTTGGTGAAGGCCGGAACCTTCGTGAAAGAAGGTGGCCAGAGTTACCAATTCGCCGTGACCGACACCAAGCATGATGTGAAGGTGAGCTACACCGGCCTTCTGCCCGATTTGTTCAGGGAAGGGCAGGGCGCTGTGGTCGAGGGCGCTGTCGGAAGCGATGGGATTTTCCGCGCCGATAGCGTGCTCGCCAAGCACGACGAGCGCTATATGCCGCGCGAGGTCGCCGACGCCCTAAAGAAGCAGGGTGTCTGGAAAGAGGGTGAAGCCATGCCCGAAACAGCGCGGCCCGAGACGGCGGCGGGTGCCCAAAAAGGTGTCGTGAAATGATTGTCGAGACAGGCCATTTCGCTCTCGTGCTGGCGCTCGCCTTGGCGGTGGTCAATGCCGTCGTGCCGCTCTATGGCCATTACATCAGGGATAGCCGCCTGACCGCCGTTGCGCCGAGCGTGGCGTTGGCAGGTTTCGGCTTCGTCGCCTACGCCTTCGCGGCGCTGACCTATGCCCATGTCGTGTCCGATTTCTCGGTTGTGAATGTGATCGAGAATTCGGCCTCCACCAAACCTTTGATCTACAAGATCACCGGCGTTTGGGGCAATCACGAGGGCTCGATGCTGCTCTGGGTGCTGATCCTCGCGATTTTCGCCGCGGCCGTCGCGGTCGCCGCGCGCGGCATGCCGGCGGATTTGCGATCGCTGGTGCTCTGCGTGCAATCCTGGATCGCCTCGGCCTTTCTTTTGTTCATCCTGCTGACGTCCGACCCGTTCGCGCGCATCGCGCAAGCGCCCATCGAGGGACAGGATCTGAACCCGCTACTGCAAGATCCCGGTCTCGCGATCCATCCGCCGCTGCTCTATTTGGGCTATGTCGGCTTCTCCATGACCTTTTCCTTCGCCGCCGCGGCTTTGATCGCCGGGCGGATCGATGCGGCCTGGGCGCGGTTCGTCCGTCCCTGGACGTTGATCGCCTGGATCTTTCTGACGCTCGGCATCGCGATGGGCTCCTATTGGGCCTATTATACGCTCGGCTGGGGCGGCTTCTGGTTCTGGGACCCGGTGGAAAATGCCTCGCTGATGCCCTGGCTCGCGGGCACCGCCTTGCTGCATTCGGCCGTCGTCATGGAAAAGCGCGAGGCGCTTAAAATCTGGACGATCTTTCTCGCGATCCTGGCCTTTTCGCTCTCGCTGGTCGGAACCTTCCTGGTGCGTTCGGGTGTCCTGACCTCGGTCCATGCTTTCGCGACCGATCCCATGCGCGGCGTGTTCATCCTGCTCATTCTGGTGTTTTTCATCGGCGGCTCGCTCGCGCTGTTTGCCTGGCGCGCGGGGTCGCTGACACCGGGCGGCATCTTCGCGCCGGTGTCGCGCGAGGGCGCCTTGGTGCTCAACAATCTCCTGCTGACGACGAGCTGCGCGACGGTGTTTACCGGCACGCTCTATCCGCTGGCCTTGGAGGCGCTCACGGGGCAAAAAATCTCGGTCGGCGCGCCGTTTTTCAACGCGACCTTCGTGCCGCTGGCGATCCCTTTGTTTCTCGTCATGCCCTTTGGCCAATCGCTGGCCTGGAAACGCGGCGATCTCTTGGGTGCGGCGCAACGGCTGGTGCTGGCTTTCGCGGCGGGACTCGCGGGTCTCCTCGTGTTCGCGGCCTGGAAAGGCGCGCCGGCTCTGTCCTACTGCCTGGCGGGCCTTGCGATTTACGTTATCGTGGGCTCGTTCCTCGATCTCGGACGGCGGTTGTCCGGCGGCGGCCTCGGGAACGTCTGGGCGCGCGGCTCTGGCTTGCCGCGCTCGGCCTATGGCACGGCCATCGCCCATGCCGGGATCGGCGTCACGCTGCTGGGCCTCGCCGCATCGGGATGGGGACAGGAGAATATCCTCACGATGAAACCGGGCGACACCGCCAAGATCGGCCCCTATGCCGTGCATCTCGACGCGATCGCGCCAGTCAACGGCCCGAATTACACCGCCGCCGTCGCGCGCGGCACGATTTTCGAGGGCGTCGCCGCCCTTGGAGCGATCGAGCCGTCCGCGCGCTTCTATCCCTCGCGGAAAATGAACCGCTCCGATGCGGGCATTGCCACGATTGGCCTCGGCCAGCTCTACATGAGCATCGGAACGCCTTCCAACGGGGGCGTCGACGCCAGGCTTTATTGGAAGCCGCTCGTGACCCTGATTTGGATCGGGGCCCTCATCATGGCCCTTGGCGGCGCTTTGTCCCTGTCCGACCGCCGCTTGCGGTTCGGCATCGCCAGCCGCGCGCGCCGCTCCGCCGGTCCCACGCCGCAGCCCGCCGAATGAGACGCGCCCTCGCTCTCACCCTAATGCTGTCGTGGCCACTGGCGGCTCACGCGGTTCAGCCCAATGAGATTCTGAAAAACCCGGTTTTGGAGGAGCGCGCGCGCGACCTCTCCGCCGGCTTGCGTTGTCTCGTCTGCCAGAACCAGTCCATCGACGATAGCAATGCCGAACTTGCCCGCGATATTCGCGTGCTCGTCCGCGAGCATCTCGTCGCTGGCGACAGCGATGCCCAAATCCGCGATTTTCTGGTCCAGCGCTACGGTGCCTTCATCCTGCTTAAGCCGCCTTTCGAGGCCGGCACGTTGCTGCTCTGGGGCACGCCGTTCCTGGTGCTGATCATTGGCGGTGCCGCGATCCTCGTTGCCGCGCGCCGGGCAAAGCGGGAGCGCGATCCCGCCGTGCCCCTGAGTGCCGAGGAGAAGAAGCTGCTCGACGAGGTCTTGGCGGGGAAGTAAGCTGCCGCCTTTCGTTGGGGCATGTCCCCCAAAAGTCGCAGACTTTTATGCTCGAGGGCATGATCTAACTTATTGTAAAAAGGCCGAGTTCTTATCACGGGGTGAGGCCCCCGGGGTGGAATGCGCTCAAACTTGGAAGCGAGGCTTACAATGGGATGGAAAGGGCTTACGAACTTCGTCCGGATCGGCGCCAAGACATCACTCCATCTCGTGGAATCGCCAGCGGTCGCTGATAGTCCACCTTGCGCCCTTCAGATTGGTGCTAAAATTCCGGTCGAGCTCGCCGATAATACCCAGTCTAGTTTTACCATTTTGAGCATTGGAGACGGCTCGGCCTTTATACAAGCACTCGATGGAACGGTCTGGCTGATGACGCCGCATTCCGAGCACGATTTTCCCATGAGTTTCCAATCCTCGCCAAATCTGAATTCGCAGAATTGGGTGATCCGCTCGCAAGTTCACCCGGCCGGCCCAGAGTAAAAGCGCGCCGATTGCAAACCGGCCCAACCTTACGAACTTGTCATCTCATGGACATGGACGCGTAATCCAGACCAATCCATCTTATCTCCAGCAGGCGGCGGATTCGTTTCGCCGGTTGACCCAGGAGATTTAATCGATGCTTCTTCATCAATCCCCCGATACGAACCCGCAGCCCAAGCCGAGCCGCAACAAGACACGTGCCGCGTTGCTCGGCGCCGCCGGCGTGCTGGCTCTGTCAGGCGCGATGGTCAATGGCTTCTTTATTCCGCATCCCGCCAATGCGGAGGGTCCGGCGGCGGCCGATACCCAAGAACATGCGATCACGATCAATCCCACATCCTTCGCCGATGTCGTCGATCACGTCCGCAACGCGGTTGTTTCCGTGAAGGTCAAGATGACCCAGACGGCCGAGAATGCCGAAGCCGATGGCGAGGATGACGCGCCGCCGATGCCGCAGTTGAAGCCAGGCGATCCGCTGGAGCGTTTCTTCAAGCAGTTCGGCGAACGCGGCAGCCAGTTCCCGCATACGAACAAGCCGCATATTTCGCAGGCGCAAGGGTCGGGCTTCTTCATTTCGTCTGACGGCTATGTCGTCACCAACAATCACGTCGTCGAGCACGCGACCGAAGTGACGCTCGTGACCGACGATGGCAAGACCTTACCGGCCAAGGTCGTCGGCACCGACAAGAAGACCGATCTGGCGCTTCTGAAGGTGACGGAAAAGGGCGAATTTCCCTTCGTGAAATTTGCCGCGACCGCGCCTCGCGTCGGCGATTGGGTCATTGCGGTCGGCAATCCCTTCGGTCTCGGCGGCACAGTGACAGCGGGCATCGTTTCGGCGCGAGGCCGCGACATCAACGCCGGCCCCTACGACGATTTCTTGCAGATCGACGCGCCGGTCAATCGCGGCAATTCGGGCGGCCCGACCTTTAACGCCAATGGCAATGTCGTTGGTGTCAACACCGCCATATTCTCGCCGTCGGGCGGCAGCGTCGGGATTGGTTTCGCCATCCCCGCCGAAGTCGTTCAGAATGTCGTCAACGATCTCAAGACCAAGGGCGCGGTGTCGCGCGGATGGATCGGCGTGCAGATTCAGCCCGTCACCAGCGAGATCGCGGAAAGCTTGGGGCTGAAGAGCAACAAGGGGGCTCTTGTGGCCGAGGCGCAACCCACGGGTCCCGCCGCTGGCGCCGGGATCAAGTCGGGTGACGTGATCCTCGGCGTCGATGGCGAGCGTGTCGAAGGTCCGCGCGAACTCGCCCGCAAGATCGCCTCGCTTGGCCCCGATGCCAAGGTCGAGCTGACTTTCTGGCACGATGGCACGGAGAAGAAGGCGTCCGTCAAGCTTGGCACGCTGCCCAATAGCGATCAGGTCGCCAAGGCCGAGATCGAGGGCGATGGGGATAAGAGCTTGGTCGCGTCCTTGGGGCTCCAGCTTGCGCCTGCCGCCTCGATCCCAGGAGCCGGCAAGGTTGGCGTCGTCATCGCCGATGTCGATCCCGATGGTGCCGCGGCGCAGAAAGGCTTGAAAGTCGGCGATGTCATCTTGGAGGCCGCCGGCCATCCCGTCAGCGCGCCCTCCGATATCACGGCGGCGCTTGCCACCGCGAAGACCGACGGCCGCAAGGCGATCCTCCTGCGCGTGAAGAGCGAGCAGGGCACCCGCTTCGTCGCCATCGCCACCACGCCCGCCGGCTAGGTTCTGGTCTTTCTCCCCGGATGGCCGCAGGGCTGTCCGGGGAACATTTGAGCAGCGCTGGTGTTATAAATATTTGTTTTTATTGAACTAACTAGGCGCGCGACTTTCTTCCCCAAAAGAGGGAGTGGAAACGGCGTAGCCCCGCGCATGGCGGGGAGGATCCCTCTGCCATGACGCTCGAGTTTAAGCCTTCGAAAATCGATGAGAGCCGCTATATATCGTCGATGCGAATTCTGATTGTCGAAGACGATACCGAAGCGGCGAATTATCTCGTCAAGGCGTTCCGCGAGGCGGGACATGTCGCCGATACGGTTCGTGACGGGCTCGAAGGCTATGATCGCGGGCGCGACGAGACCTACGATGTCTTGATCGTCGACCGCATGCTGCCGAAGATGGATGGCCTCTCCATGATCGGGGCCTTGCGCGCGCAAAACGTCAAAACGCCGGTTCTCATTCTTTCGGCGCTCGGCCAGGTCGACGATCGCGTCAAAGGGTTACGCGCCGGCGGCGACGATTATTTGCCCAAACCCTATGCTTTTTCCGAGCTGCTCGCCCGTGTCGAGGTGCTCGGGCGGCGCAAGCAGCCGGGCACGGGGGAGGAGACGGTCTATCGCGTGGGTGGATTGGAACTCGACCGGCTCGCCCATAAGCTGACCCGCGACGGCAAGGAGATCATCCTCCAGCCGCGCGAATTCCGGTTGCTCGAATATCTCATGAAACATCAGGGCCAGGTCGTCACCCGCACCATGCTCCTGGAGCATGTCTGGGATTATCATTTCGACCCGCAGACCAATGTGATCGACGTGCATATTTCGCGGCTCCGGGCCAAGATCGACAAGGGTTTCGATCCGCCGCTTCTGCAAACGGTCCGCGGCGCGGGATATACGATCCGTGACAGTGCTCGGTAAACTCTTCCGCACCACCGCGTTTAAGATTTCGCTCGCGTATCTCGTGATTTCGGCGGTGGGATCGAGCATCGTGCTGTTGAGCGTCGGCGATAATCTCAAGGACGTCATCCAGGAGCAGATCAGCCACACGATCGATGCCGATATAACCGGCCTTTCCGAACAATATGCGCAAGGCGGCATCACCACGCTGGTCGAAATCGTGGAGCGGCGCACCAGCGTGCCGGGCGCGGGCCTTTATCTCGTCACGACCCACGCCGGCGAGCCGATCGCGGGGAATGTGCAGTCGCTGCCGCCCGGCGTGCTCGATCACCCCGGCGTCGTCGAAACAAGCTACCGCGTTCAAGGCGACCGGACGACGACGCGCCGCGCCTTGGCACGGATCTTCGCGCTGCCGGGCGGCTTCCGGCTGCTCGTCGGTCACGATCTCGCGGAAGGTGAAAACCTGCGGCCGATCCTCGCCAATGCGCTGATCAATTCGCTCATCTGGTTCACCATTATCGGGACCATCGGCGGGCTGGTTTTGGCGCGCCGGGTGCTGCGCCGGGTCGATGCGATCAATGCGCGGGCGGCCACCATCGTGGCGGGCGATTTGTCCGGCCGGCTGCCGCTGGCGGGCACCGGCGACGAACTCGACCGTCTGGTCGAAAATCTCAATGCGATGCTCGATCGCATTTCCATCCTGATGGCCGGTTTGAAGGAAGTGTCCGACAATGTCGCCCATGACCTGAAGACGCCGCTCACTCGGTTGCGCAGCCGCGCCGAACAGGCCTTGCGTCTAGGCCAGAGCCCCGAGGATTATCGCGAGGCGCTGGAAAAGGTCATCGAGGAATCCGACAGTCTGATCCGCATTTTCGACGCGCTTTTGATGATCGCCCGCGCGGAGGCGGGCTCGGGGCGCGAGGGCATGATCGATTTCGATGCCGCTCTCGCCGCCAGCGACGTGGGCGAACTCTACGAACCCGTCGCCGAGGCCAATGACGTCAAGCTCGAGGGCGCGATTGAAGCCGGGCTGTGGGTTCATGGCAGCCGCGAGCTGATTGGCCAGGCGATTGCCAATCTCGTCGATAATGCGTTGAAATATGGCGTCCTGGCAGAGCGGGGCCTTGAAGAGAGGCGCACCATCACGCTCTCGGCGAAACGGCGCGGGGGCGCCATCGAGATCACGGTCGCCGATCATGGGCCGGGCATTGCGGTGGACGACCGCGGCCGGGTGACGGATCGTTTCGTCCGGCTGGAAAATTCGCGCTCGCTGCCCGGCTCCGGCCTTGGCCTCTCGTTGGTCTCCGCTGTCGCGCGCCTGCATAATGGAACGCTGCGGATCGAGGACAACGAGCCGGGTTTGCGGATCGTGCTCGTGCTTCCCGCGGTCAAGAGCGGCCCGCCGGCTCTTCCCGCCCCGCCGCCGCGCGCGATTGAAACCAGCCTCGCGCCATGAAAGATCGAGACGCCGCTTGCGCGAAGCGTCAGGCCGTTGCCGAAATCTTTGCCGCGGTTTTTTTCGGCATGAGGCGAGCCGCCGGCGAGGGAAGCGCCTGTTCCAGCGATGCCAAACGAACCGGCGCGAACGAAAGCGGCGGACGTTCCATGCCCAAACAATTTGGCAGATGGACTTGAATGATCGTGCCATGGCCCGCCGACGAGCGGATGCGTAGCGACCCGCCGTGCAAATCGATCAGCGAACGGGCGATGGCGAGCCCGAGGCCGGAGCCGCGCATGCCATTCGACAAGGTGGCGTGCGATTGCTCGAAGGGCCGTCCTAGCCGCGCCAGAGCTTCGGCGGGAATGCCGACGCCGGTATCCTCGACATAGATGTTCATGGAGTCTTGCAGAGCGCGCACCCGGACGGTGATTTGGCCATGCTGCGGCGTGTATTTCACCGCATTGTTCAAAAGGATGGTCAGGATCTTTTCCAGCGCCGCACGGTCGGCATTCAGCCGCGCCGCGCCGTTGATTTCGGAGCGCAGATCGATCTCTCTCGCCGCCGCGAGAGGCTCGATCGATTTCATGGCGCCGGCGATCACGTCGTTCACGGTGAAATCGGTCCGCTCCAAACGGATGCGTCCGGCCTCCAACCGTGCCATGTCGAGCACTTCCGAGATCATATTGAGGAGCCGCTCGCCGCTCTCGTGAATATGACGGGAGTAATCGACATATTTCGGCGAACCGATCGGACCCAAGACTTGGGCCTCCATCATTTCGGAGAAGCCCAGAATGGCATTGAGCGGGGTGCGCAATTCGTGGCTCATATTGGCCAGGAAATCGGATTTGGCTCTGTTGGCGCTTTCCGCCTCGGATTTTTGTTCGAGATAGCGCTCGGCGAGGTCTTTCAGCAATTCGGCCTGGGTTTCGAGGGCCTGGCGCGATTTTCGGAGATCGATGACCGAATGCATCAGCCGTCGTTCGGATTCGATCAATTGCTCTTCGTTGCATTTCAACGCGGTAATATCGGTTCCCACCGACACATAGCCGCCGTCCTTGGTGCGGCGTTCGTTGATTTGCAGCCAGCGTCCGTCGCCAAGCTTGGCCTCGAAGGTCCGCGCGCCTTCCGGCTGCATCTTGCCGAGCGAGATTTGCGATTGAATGACCGGCGTCGTGCTATGCGCCATGACCGAGGAATAGGCCGTGCCCGTGACGAGCGCGCTGCTCGGCAGGTTGTGAAAGCGCTGGAATTTCGAATTGCACATGACCAGGCGGTTGTTGGCATCCCAAACGACAAAGGCTTCCGAAATCGTTTCGATCGCATCGCGCAGGCGCATGTCGGCCGTCGCGGTCCGTTCCTCCAGCAGCATTTTCTCCGTCACATCGACGGCGATGCCCACGAGATGCTGGGACACATCGTGGCTGTCTTGGACGAGTTCGGCCCGGGCTCGCAGCCAGACCCAATCGTTCCCCGCGGTCCGCAAGCGGAACACATGATCGATCGACGTGACGCACGAGGCCGAGAGCATCCGGATCATCTTGTCGAGGCCGCCATCCTCGGGATGGATCATGGCGTTGATGTCGCAGAATGAAAGCGGGCCGTTCCCCGGTGTCATGCCCATGATTTCATACATGGAATTCGACCAATAGACGTTGCCGCCCGCGAGATCCCAATCCCAGAGGCCGCAGCGCCCGCTGCTCAGGGCGGAGTCGATGCGATTGCGCACGCGATGGCAGAGGCTATCGGCCAGACGGGCGCGCGAGGCCTGCCAGAAATAGGCGCAAGCGAGCGCGGAGATCACGCCCGCCGTGCAGCAGAGAATGACGATGGTGCGCAGAAGCGTTTGGCGCCAATCGAAGAGAATCTCGGAGAGCGGATGGATGACAGCGATCTGCCCCATGGGCTCGTTGAGGGAGCGCACCGTCGCCAAAGCCTCGCCGCCGCCAGGAAGCTGGACACGCAAGACGCCCGCTTTTTCCGCCAAGATCGAGAGAGGCGAGGACGCGCCGATGTGATCGCTCATCGATCCCGTCGAGGCGCCGTCGGGGTAACTGGCGATAATCCGGCCCGTGGCGTCGCTGAGAAGAATGTGTTGCCCGTGGTTCAGAGCCCGCAAGGGCACGGCCTGCGCGAGAGCGCCGGGCACCGGCCGGTTGGGCGATTGCGCGGCACGTAGATTGATATCGCCGCTGATCACGCTTGCGATCAGTTCCAACCTGGTGGTGGCCTCGGCAATCGCATGGTCTTGATCGCCGGAAGCAAAGATTAGGGACGTGGTGGTCAAAACCAAGATGAACACCACCAGCGTCGCGATCACGGCATGCCGGAGCCAAGGTTCGACATCCCTGGGGCTTACCAAGGACAGACGCGCCTTTAGAAAGGCAAAGCTACGCCGGGGCTCCGCTTGCGCGTCGCCATTGGCCACGTTTGCACGCGACATGGTTGGCCTCCTCAAAAGGATTCGAAGCGATGTGCCGCATCTCTTCGAATCTTGCCTATCTGAATCCCAGACGGCGATTTTGTCTAGAATCCAAATGCGGCAATCGTTCAAATTTGAGGGGTTTTACGGAATTTTATTGTTTCGCGGCGCATTCGTGGCCGAATTTTGGCCGCCAAAGTATCGGGGAAGTATTTTGGATTGCCTTTATTGACGCCAAGCGCGGCCAAACCTACAATTTGATTGTATCAAACCGAGTTTCGCGGGGCGGTCTTTATCGATTCGCCGCGATGCGAAAAGCCCGCGAGGTTCGTCGGGGTTGCGGGTCGCGGCATTCCGGCGGTTGCGGATATGGCGCGGTTGTTCCGGTCCCCCTCGTCCGGCGGCGCACGCCAAAGGCATGCGTCGCGAAGGACGAGGCAAACGAGCAAGTTTCGACTCTATTGCCCGCGACCCTCACGCCAGCGAGCGGGCGGCGATATCCGATGTGTCGGCGGACAGTCCGGGCACGGCGGCGACGCGGCGCAGAGCCTCCTTGGCGAGGGCGGCGCGTTTGGGTTCCAACGAGCGCCAGCTCTTGAAGGCAGCCAGCAGGCGAGCGGCGACCTGGGCATTGATCCTGTCGAGATCGATCACGCTTTGCGCGACGAAATCGAAGCCGCTGCCATCGGCCGCGTTGAAACGCGTGGGATTGTTGCTGGCGAAGGAACCGATCAGGGCGCGCACCCGGTTCGGGTTCTTGATCGAGAAGGCGGGATGAGCGGTCAGAGCGCGGACGCGATCGAGCGTGTCCGGCTCGGGCTGCACGGCTTGCAGCGCGAACCATTTGTCGATGACCAAGGCATCGTGCTGGTAGGTGTCGTAGAAGGCCTCGAACGCGGCATCCCGGTCCTTCGCCGGAGCGCGGGCGAGCACGCCGAGCGCCGCGATCTTGTCGGTCATGTTCGCGGCCTTCTTGAACTGCGCCTTGGCGAGCTTCACCCCCTTTTCGAGATCGCCCGCGGCATAAAGATCGAGCGCCGCGTTGCGGAGCGCGCGCCGGCCCGCGGCTTCCGCGTCCGGGGAATAGAGGCCGGTGTCTTCCAGGTTTTTGTAGAGCGCCAGCAGTTCCTCGCTCAAGGACTGGCCGAGCCAGGACCGCAGCGCTTCGCGCGCGGTATGGATGACATCGGGATTGACCTCCTTGCCGATTTCGCGCGCCATGTCGGCCTCGCCGGGAATCGCGAGAACCAAGGCCGTGAAGGCCGGGTCTTTGTCCGCATCCGCCAGCACGTTGCGCATGGCTTCCGCATATTCATCGTCGAGATAGGGTTTGTTTCCGCCAGCGATCATCGCGATCGAGACGTGAAGCATGCCGATCGCGAAAGTCTGCGAGGCCTGCCAGCGGTTAAAACTATCGCTGTCATGGGCCATTTGAATCGCGAGTTCGTCGTTCTCGGCCTCGGCGTCGAGGCGCACCGGCGCGGAAAAGCCACGGAGAAACGACGTCACCGGCTTGTCCTCGCCGACGCCGGCAAAGGTGATGCTGCGGCGTTGCTCGCTGAGCACGATCACGCCCCGCGCCACTTCCTCGTCCGACAGGCATCCGTCGACGGGTTTGAGCGGCAATGCCGTGCCGTCCTTGGCGATCAAGCCGAAGGCGATCGGGATCACGAAGGGCTCCTTGATGTCTTGGCCGGGAGTCAGCGGACAGCTCTGCTCGAGCTGGAGATTCAACTCGCCCTTGCTCCAGTCGTGATCCGCGATGACATGCAGTTTGGGAGTGCCCGCCTGATGATACCAGAGCGAAAATTGCGTGAGGTCGCGGCCAGACGCCTCCTCGAACTGTTTCAGAAAGACTTCGATGGTCGTGGCCGTGCCGTCGCAGCGCTCGAAATAGAGATCCATCCCCCGGCGGAACGCTTCGTCGCCGATCAGCACCTTGAGCATGCGGATGACCTCCGCGCCCTTTTCGTAGATCGTCGCGGTGTAGAAATTATTGATCTCGTGGTAGAGGCTGGGGCGCACATTATGCGCCAGAGGTCCGGCGTCCTCGGGGAATTGCTGGGCCCGCAACGTCCGCACGTCGGCGATCCGGCGCACCGCGCGCGAGCGCATGTCGGCGGAAAATTCATGGTCGCGGAAGACGGTCAGCCCCTCTTTCAGGCAGAGCTGGAACCAATCGCGGCAGGTGATGCGATTGCCCGTCCAATTGTGGAAATATTCATGGGCGATGACGGTCTCGATGCCGGCGTAATCGGCATCCGCCGCGGTCTCCGGCGAGGCCAGGACATATTTGTCGTTGAAGACGTTGAGGCCCTTGTTCTCCATCGCGCCCATGTTGAAATCGGACACGGCGACGATATTGAAAATGTCGAGATCGTATTCGCGGCCATAGGCCGTCTCGTCCCACCGCATGGCTCGTTTGAGCGCGTCCATCGCGTAAGACGCACGGCTTTCCTTACCCGGTTCGACATAAATGCCGAGCCTCACCTGGCGTCCGGAGGCCGTGATGAACGTATCGTGGATCGAGCCGAGATTGCCGCCGACCAGCGCGAAGAGATAGCAGGGTTTGGGATGGGGATCGTACCATATGACGTAATGCCGGTTGGTGCCGACGATCTCGCCGGCCTCGACGAGATTGCCGTTGGAGAGCAGCACGGGCGCATCGTCGCGGTCGGCTTCGACGCAAACCGTATAGGCGCTGAGAACATCGGGCCGGTCGAGGAAATAGGTGATGCGCCGGAACCCCTCCGCTTCGCATTGCGTGCAATAAGCGCTGCCGGACCGGTACAGGCCCATGAGCTGCAGGTTAGCGGTTGGGTCGATCTCCGTTTCGATCTCCAGCACGAAGGGCTGTGCCGGCGGCGCCAGAAGCGTCAGTTTGTCCGGGGTGACACGATAGGTGGAGGACGGAAGCTTGCGGCCATGCAGCAAAATCTTTTTGACCACGAGCTCGTCGCCGTCGAGAACGAGCGGCGTTCCCGCCTCGCCCTCCGGATTGGCGCGGACGGAAAGACGCGAGACGACCCTCGTCCCCGTGCGGGCCAGCGACACTTCGAGTTCCACGTGATCGATGAGATAATCCGGGACCCGGTAATCGGCGAGGCGGACGGGCTGGGCGATTTCTGTTCGCATGGGATCCTGATGCCGGAGGCTGCCAACGAGACTCAACGTCTCCACCGGAGCTCGATAGTAGGGTGAGTTTCCAAGGCTGCAAGATGAAGCTTGCGCGCTTGATCGAAAATACGGCTTTTTCCTTACGTGAATTTGTTTGCCATTCTCTTGCTTGCGCCTTCGCCCTGGACGATAGTCCCGCCCGCACGAATGAACATTCCGGTCCCGCTGATCTGGTGTGTGTGTTTTGTAATAATAAACAAGGAGTTGTGAGGAAATGCTGAGAGCTTACATTAAAGTAGCCGCGCTTGCTGGTGCTGTGGTTTTCGGATTCGCGCAGGTGGCTGCGGCCCATGGCCCCAGCCGGAAGAAAGTCGAGGAGACCGTCACGATCAACGCGCCGCCTGAAAAAGTCTGGGCCGTGATCGGCAATTTCCAAGATATTGGTTGGGTGCCCGGTGTTAAATCGACCACGGGAACGGATGGCAATACGCCGGACAAGGCGGTCCGCACGATCACGCTTGGGAATGGCGCGGAGATCAAGGAAAGCTTGTATAAATATGACGCGGCGGCTTTCACTTATGCCTACCGGATCGACAAAGTCGATGTGAACGTGCTGCCCGTCAACGATTATTCCTCGACGATCAAGATCGAACCCGCCGAGGGCGGCAAGAGCACCGTCGAATGGCGCGGCGCGTTCTATCGTGGTTTCATGAACAACGATCCGCCGGAAGCCCTCAACGACGAGAATTCGATGAAGGCGGTCAAGAACCTCTATCGTGCCGGCCTCGACGCGCTGAAGGCGAAGATTGAAGGCGGGAAGTAAGAGGATTCATCCCAAAGCGGTCAATATTTCCCGTCATGGCTGGGCTTGTCTCGGGCATGACGGCCTTGGGTCAAACATGTGGTTGCTTGCTTCAAACGGAAGCTGTTTTCCAGCGATAGGAGACTGACATGATCCGCTCGCTTGCCATCGTAACCGCTCTCTTGTCGTTCCCCGCGGTAGCGCTGGCTCAAGGGTGTGGCCCGACGCGGCTGAAGGTAGTGGAGAGCGTTACGCTCGATGTGCCCGCTGCCGAGGCCTGGCGCCTGGCCGGGAATTTCCAGGATATGAGCTGGGCCAAAAACACCACATCCACAGTGGGCAGCGGCGGCAATGAGCCGGAAAAGGCTTTGCGCAAGGTCACGCTGGGGAATGGCGCGGTGCTGGAGGAAAGTCTCTACCGTTACGATGCCCAGGCCATGAGCTATTCCTACCACATCGACCGCGCGGATACGGTGGTTCTGCCGGTGCAAAATGCATCCGTAACCCTGGAGGTCGTTCCCGTGGAGGGCGGCACGAAGAGCACGGTACGCTGGCGCGCGGCCTTTTATCGCTTCCTGCGGCCAGACGAACCCGCCGCCGATAGCGCGGATGCCGAGGCCGCCAAGGCGGTGAGTACCTTGGCGCGGCAAATGCTCGCGGGGCTCAAAGGGAAGATGGAAGCCAAGACGTGAGGGGCACGGCGGTTTGTTTTGCGCTCGCCCTTTTAGCTGCCAGCCCGGCAGCGGCCGACGAGGCCTATATCACCAGCCAGAACGGGGACGATCTTGGCATTCTCGATCTGACGAGCCGCACGGTCGTGGCCCACATCAAGATCGAAGGGAAGCCGGCCGGCATCGCCATGGCGCGCGACGGCACGCGCGCTTACGTGACCAGCACCAATGGCAAACGGATCACGGCGGTGGATTGCCTGGCTCGCAAGGCCGTCGCGACGCTGGCCTTGCCCGACGAGCCCATGGGGATCGCGGTCGGCGCGGACGGCCATTTTGTCTATGCCGCCGGATTTTTTCAAGGCCATCTCTACAAGATCGACGCCCAGACCCTGAAAATTCTCGTCGACGTGGTGATCGGCGGTACGCCTTCCGGGCTCGCCATGACGCCCGATGGCGGCACCCTGCTTGTCACCAAGCGCGACGCCGGCGAACTTGCCCTCGTCGATCCCGCCACGCTTGGCACCTTGGCCTTGATCCCCGTCGGGAACCGGCCCTATGGCGTGATCGCGGACGAACAAGGCCGTGCCTATACGGCCAATGTCTATGGCGACGATGTCTCGGTTGTCGATCTCGCCGCCCGCAAAGTGGTGGGCACGGTGCCCGTCGGGAAACGGCCTTATGTGATCGCTCTGGCCGATGGCAAAGGTTTCGTCTCCGATCAATACGAGGGCAAGGTCGCGGTGTTCGATTTGAAGACCCTGCAACCCATCGCGCGTATCCCGGTGGGCGATTATCCCGACGGCATCCAGGCGAGTTTCGATGGCAAGAGCGTCTATGCCGTCAACTGGGAAAGTAACGACCTCTCGGTGATCGACACGGCCAGCTTGAAAATCGTGGCGACGATCCCCGTCGGCGATAGTCCGCGCTCGTTCGGCACGTTTTTGCGCAAAACCCCGTGACTTTATTTGACAGATCCCGATTTTAAAGATCGCGCGCGCGCTGGGGCTCGGCATGGCCGACGATGCGGGAAATTCCGGCGCAATCCGAGCGAACTTGACGGTCCACGGCATCGACATGGCTATGCACCATATCGACGCTGAGCGCGGGATCGACCAGGCAATGATAGTTCACGACGAGGCCCGAAGGCGTCTCGCGCACGCGCACGTCGTGAATATCGAACAGGGTGCCGCAATCCGGCGCGCGGCACTTGAGCGCGGCCTCGACCTCGACGCGAATCTCCTCGCTGACGTCGCGGCCATGGAGTTCGCCAATTTCCAACGGCTCGATATGGCTCTCCACCTCGAATCCCGCGCCCAGCTCGTCCTTGATCGCCTGCTCCAAGGCGCTGACGAGTTCATGTGCCTGCCCGAGTTTCATCCGGCCGTCGAGTTCGGCATCGAAGCTCACGGATTTCCCGCTCTCCAGCGATTGCACGGTGACGTGATGGATCGGGATGTGGCGCTTATTGGCGATCAAGAGCACACGCTCCACGACGGTTTCGTCGTCGAGCGCAATGGGGGCGGCGGCCACGGCGAGGTTGACGCCGGGAAGCCGGCTCGCGACGGCGGCGATGACGGCATCCTTGATCGCGGCGACGCGCTCCAGGGATAAAGTGCGAGAGACCGCAATTTCCACTTCGCCCGCGATCGTCCCGCCAAGCGGACGCAGCCGTAGCGCGTTGACCGCGATCACGCCGGGCATCCCCGCGATCAGGCCGCGCACCGGGCCGGTCAATCCCGGCGGCGCGGTATCGATGAGGGTATTGACCGTCTGTCTGCCGAGCCGCAAGCCGGCTACGCCGACAAAGATCGCCACCCCAATGGCCGCCATCGCATCGCCGCCATGAACGCCATACCAGGTCGCGGCGAGGCCCCCGAGCGCCAGGGCCGCGGCGACGATATCGCTGGCGAAATTGAGGGCGTCCGCCGCCAAGGCTTGGCTCTTGGTCGCCTTGGCCACCTTGTCGAGGGTGATCCAGCGCCAGGTGTCGACGATAATGGATACTATGAGAACGGCGAAAGCGAAGGGGAGGGGCTGGACGTCGCCGCCGCCATTGTATAGGCGCTTGACCGCCTCGATCAGGATGAAGGCGGCCAGCGCGATCAGAAAGCCGGTCTGGATCAAGGCGGCCAGCGCCTCGACCTTGCCATGGCCGAATTGATGGTCTTCATCGGCCGGCTTGGCCGCCAGGCGAATGGCGTAATAGCTCATCAGCGTCACGCCGACGTCGCCGAGATTATTGCCGGCCTCGGAGATCAGCGCGAGCGAGCCGGAGAGCAAGGCAGCGACGAATTTTCCGAGCATGAGCAAGCTCTTGACGGCGACCGAGACGAGCGCGGCCCGCCGCTTCAAGCGGTCGATGTCATCCATGTCGGGGGTATTCAGCGGTTTCATATCGATCCAACGGAGCCCAGAAAAACAGTTCCGGTTTTCCGGTTAAATTCCGCGCCAAAAACAAACCCTAAGCAAGCTTCCGCGCGGGACGATCCACGCAAGTCTGCTTAGCAGCGTGGCATGAAAATCGGCAAGGCAAGGTTTCCGGCGAGGCCTCCGCCGTTTATATATGGGCCGGAGATCAAGGTGGCCGGAAAAGGAACGAGCGCGATGAAATATTTGCATACGATGGTGCGGGTCGAAAATCTCGAACGGGCGCTTGATTTTTATTGCAGGAAGTTCGGCCTCGAGGAAGTCCGGCGGATCGAGAATGAGAAGGGGCGCTTCACGCTTGTTTTTCTTGCCGCGCCGGACGATGTCGCTCGCGCCAAGGAGGATAAGGCGCCGCTGATTGAACTCACCTACAATTGGGATCCGGAACATTACGACGGCGGCCGTAATTTCGGTCATCTCGCTTATGAGGTGGATGATATTTACGCCATTTGCGACAAGCTGCAAAAGGCCGGCGTCACGATCAACCGTCCGCCGCGCGACGGCTATATGGCCTTCATCCGCTCGCCCGAGAATATTTCGATCGAGCTTTTGCAAAAGGGCGGGGCAAAAGAGCCGCAAGAGCCCTGGAAATCGATGGGCAACACCGGCGTGTGGTAGGCGCTTATCCCTCGCCGGGCGGTTCGGCGCTCAGCCCGTAGTGCCGGAACCGCGCGGTGATCGCGGCAATTTCTTCGTCCGGCAGGATCACGGGGCTCCCAGCGCAACTCGCGAGAAACGCCATTTTGGCCAGCGTTTCGAGTTCGTTGGCGCGCCACATCGCTTGCTCCAGCGTGCGCCCGGTGGCGACCATGCCGTGGTTGCCGAGCAGCACGCCATGCTGCTCGCCGAGATATTCGAGGATGAGATCGGACAGAGCTTGCGTGCCGAACGGCGCGTAAGGCGTGCAGCGGATCTCCGGCCCGTTGAAAATGGCAATCATATAATGCAGCGCCGGGATCGGCCGGTGCAGGGTGGAGAGGACCGTGGCATAGAGCGAGTGCGTATGCACCACGGCGCCCACATCGGGCCGATGGGCCAGAATATCGCGATGCAGCCGCCATTCGCTCGACGGTTTGACCGGGCCCTCATAGGCCTCGGAATCCCATCCCATCCACGCGATTTCATCCGTGCGCATCCGCTCCGCTTTGATGCCGGTCGGCGTGATCAAGAGGCCGCCACTGGTCCGCACGGAAATATTACCAGCGGTGCCTTGATTAAGCCCACGCCTGACAAGCTCCAAGCTGGCCTCGACCAGCTCTTGCCTGAGATCCTCGTCCATGGCGGCTCTTCTCATCTAATCGACGGACAAAACAGCGTCTTTTAGCGTATGCCCCACAAAAGTTGGAGACTTTTTGTTCGAGGACATGCTGGAACTTCTTGGAAGGAAGCCGAGTTTTTATGGACTGAGCGACTCCACGAGGTGGAACACGCACTTGGCCGCTCGCGTTTGGAAGACAAGCGTTGCTATCTCCGGATCCCTGCTCAACATCTAACCATTGAGGGATCCGAATCACCAAAATGCCGCTATCCAAAAGGATAGGATAACACTAATGTCGCACAACTCAAAAAATTCCTCCGGCCGGTCATAATACCATCTACTTTCGGCACGAGAGTTGCACTAACCGCACATGGAGTTGCTCGTTTTGTTGCCTATCGCTGAATGACCACCGTCATACGGAGGGCTTAACATGTTGATTGAAGAGATCGTCCGGTCTTGTGTTCATGAGAGTGTCGCCCGCGTTGCCGTCGCGTCGATTGGCCATAAATTTTACGCTGAAATCGAGGAAGTCGCCGCAAGCTATGGCATGACGCTGGGTGGTTTCGTCGCTTTATCGGTCCAGCGTTTCGCTCGCCATGGGGATGAAGCCGAACTGCGTGCCGTCCGGTTGGCCATGACTGGCGCGCAAGAACCCATCCTTGCCGGTCTGCACCGTATTTTATGTATCATGCTGGCTGCGGGGATCCCGTCGGATTCCTTCCGCAGGCGCGAGCGCCGCCCCCGGTTGCGGGCTGCGGATATCGGGCGTTTGGAAATCCCGGAACGCTACGATTACGTCTGTTGAGCCGGGGGCGAGAGCCCCGGCTCCTCACGCGAGCTTCTGGAAATCCTGATCGCCGGTAAGTTCGATTTCCTCGATGATTTTAGCCACGAAGGCATTGAGATCCGCCGCGGACCGGCTGGTGATGATGTTGTCATCAACCACCACTTCTTCGTCGACCCAGTCGCCGCCGGCATTTTCGATATCGGTCTTGACCGATGGCCAGGACGTCAAGATCCGGCCCTCGACGGCATCGGCTTCCACGAGCAGCCAGGGGGCATGCGAGATCGCCGCGACGATTTTTTCGGCATCGAGAAAATCCAGCACCAGTTCGACGGCTTTTTCGTTGATGCGGAGCGCGTCGGGGTTGATCGGCCCGCCCGGCAGGATCAAGGCGTCATAATCGTCGGCATCCACCGTTTCGAGCTCGAGATCGACGAGAAAGCCAGGGCCCCAGCCGGTTTGGTCCCACGCCCTTATCGTTCCGGTCTTGGGGGCGGCAATCTTCACGCTGGCGCCGGCTTCGCGCAATTTGGTGAGAGGCACGAGTAATTCCGCGTGATCAAATCCGTCTGTCGCCAGGATCAGAATGTTCGCTTGCTTGATACTGGGCATGCCAAGTCTCCACCGTCGCGCTGGATTCAAAGAGGTGATGGACCCATCCGGCCCGCCGATGCAAGGCTCCTTTTGTTAGCTTCGTTTGATTAAGCGGAACGGCGTGCCCAGGGGCGTGTGCCCGCGGGCACTTCCGGCTCGAGTCCTGGCTGGTAAAAGCGGTCGAAGGCCGCGGCGCGGCGGCCCTCTTGCAACAGGCGCAATGTATTTGCGTCGGAAATTTCAAAAGCGTCGAAGCCGCAGCGCACCATGAACTGCATTTCGTCGAACAAAACATCGCCGGTGGCGCGCAATTCCTTGGTGTAGCCAAGGCGCGAGCGCAGCAGCCAAGCCATGGAATAGCCGCGGCCATCGGTGAATTTCGGAAATCCGATGCTGATCAGATCGAAATGTTCGATGTCGCCTGCAAGCTGTTCCACCGCGAAGCCGGGATCGAGCCGCAAGCCAAGCGGCGCGGGCACAGCGCCATTCCGGCGCTGTTGCCATTCGGCGTA
>Ga0187852_1000285_pt1 | contig 55348 bp, 35 predicted proteins | sample June2016WEW_6_40_FD_134511 | JGI IMG/M metagenome (GOLD analysis project Ga0187852, IMG submission 134511) | Peatland microbial communities from SPRUCE experiment site at the Marcell Experimental Forest, Minnesota, USA - June2016WEW_6_40 | ecosystem: Environmental > Terrestrial > Soil > Wetlands... | reverse complement strand
CGACTTGGTCGAGGCCGTCGCCTCCGGTCAGGAGAGCGCCGTTGAAAAGGTGACAAAGGCGGTCGCAGGCTTGCCTCCGCCGTTCGCCGTCCGGTCATCCGCCGTCGACGAAGATGGTGCAGCGGCAAGCTTCGCCGGCCAGCACCTGACTGTGCTCAACGTCCATTCGGCGGCCGACGTCCCCGGAGCTGTCCGCGAAGTCTGGTGGTCTGCGAACTCGGACTCGGCCATCACCTATCGCCAGCGTGTCGGCCGGTTCACCCGGCCGAGCGTCGGAGTCGTCATCCAGACGCTCCTCAACCCCACCGTCGCAGGGGTTATGTTCACCGAGAATCCTGTTACGGGCGCCGACGAGCGTTTGATCGAAGCGAGTTGGGGCCTCGGTGAAGTCGTGGTCAACGGCCTTGTCGTCCCGGACCACATCCGCCTTGATCGCTCCGGCCAAGTTTTGGAGCGCAAGGCCGGGCGCAAGCGTATCGCGCTACGCCCGCTCCCTACTGGGGGCACCTTCGAGGAGCAGGTGCCGCCTGCGCAGGTGAGCCAGCTTTGCCTCGACAACGCCCAGCTTGCGGCCTTGGGCGAACTCGCTCTGCGATACGAGAAGGCTTACGGTCCGCGGCGCGACATTGAATGGGCGTACCAGGATGGGACGCTCTACCTCCTCCAGTGCCGCGCTATCACCACTGGCAAAGCGAGCAGCGAGGCCGCGCCGCCCGGCCCGCCAGCGCGCGATCCGGTGGCCGCACTCCGGCGCGTGCAGCTCTTCGCCGATATGGACAGGAGGCAGACCGAGCAAATTGCCCGCCTGCTCAAGGAGCGCCATTTTGCGAAAGGCGAGACCGTCATCGTCGAAGGCTCTGGCGGCGCGGCCTTCTTCCTCATCGACTCCGGGCAAGCCACGGTCTCGCGCAAAGGCCTCGAACTCGCCACCCTCGGCCCGGGTGACTACTTCGGCGAAGTCGCCCTGATCGACGGCGGCCCACGCTCGGCCACGGTGACTGCTGCGACGGACTTATTCTGCTATGGGCTCACTTTCTGGGAGTTCCGCCCATTGGTCGAAGGGAACGGCGCCATCGGATGGAAGCTCCTGCAAGCGCTGGCGAAACGGTTGCGCTCCGCCGAGCCGAAGTAGCAGGTGGCCATCTCTAAAGCGGCGATGCCTCCTCAAGCCGGTTTCTTAGCTAGCAGAAGTCGCCACAAGATTGTCTGCAGATAAACGCTAGAGCTCTATCGTCGGTGCCCTGATGAAGTTGACCTCCCTATCGGTCTAACCTCTTATCCAGAAAGGCGGGCTTTTCAGAAAGCCGTTGTAGTGCCGACCTACCCTCTTCACAAACGCTGAAGGAAGCTTTCAGGATGTGTCGACGATGTTTCTGTGCAGCAAACGTCGATGCAAGGACGGCAAGGAGCACCGCTACTGGAGTGTCGTGGAGAACCGTCGGGTGCGTTCGGGGCGGGTTGTGCAGCGGCAGGTTTTGCTTTTAGGAGAGATCAATGACCGCCAGCGGGGGGCACGGCGACAGAGGTTGGAGGTATTTGATGAAGCCGAGCAGCGGGCCCGCACGCTGAGCTTGTTTCCGGAAGATCGTGCGTTCCCCGCCGACGCGCTGGATGGCATGCCGGTGAAGTTGCGGGAGATGGAGTTGCGGCGGCCGCGGGCGTTTGGGAGCTACCGGCTGAGCTGCGAGCTGTGGCAGCACTTGGGACTGAGGGCGTTTTGGGGAGAGCGGCTGGAGGTCGACCCGCGCAAAGCGCTTGCTCAGCAGCAGGTCCAGCAGGTGCTCGGCATCCCGCGTGTCGGTCTTCTGCCGTCGCACCGCCCGCGCCCGAATCTCCGCCGGACCTCCCACCCACAATTCGTGTCCTAGTTTCGCCACCAGGCGCTCGAACCATTGCGTGGATCCCGTCGCCTCGATCCCGATCAGCGCGGCCTCCTCCAACCCCGCGTAGAACTTCTTGGCCTCTCCGCTTTCATGTTCCAACCGACGCGTGATTGCCTCGCCCGTCTCCGTGTCAAGCATCGCGATAACCTGGTACCGCGAATGTAAATCACGGCCTATAATCACCATGTTTGGCTCCTTTCCCGGCCAGCCTTGGTCGTTCACACCGACCAAGCTTACCGGACTTAAGGAGCCGACGACATTATGTGATCATACATTGAAGTCAACGTATGATGTGCTACCCTCCAGTTGCGAGGAATCAGCCGGGACCAGCACACTAACCTGTAAGGCCAGTGCAAAGGATTTGATCAATGACCGTTGGCTATTTGTATACCGTGATGGCGCTGGGCAGTTTTGGATTACTAGGAATCCTCAACAAAGTTGCCGAGGTCAAGAAGTGCCGCCCGAGCGCCGTGAGCGCGTCGTTGTGCCTGTGGTCCGCCGCGATGGTTTTTGCATACCTTCGATTCTCCAGGCATTCCGGCCCCGGCGCGCCACGGAACGTGATCGTGGTGGCTACCGTCTTTGGAATAACGGGGGCCATCGCTTCGATATCTTTCCTGGCCGGTTTGAAGTACGGTAAAATCTCCACCAGTTGGCTGATCATCAACTTGTCCTCCGCGGTTCCTGCTGTCGCATCAATCTTGCTCTACGGGGAGAGTGTGACGCTGCGCAAGGGCACCGGACTAGCTGTGGCTGCGGCGGCGCTTTTTCTGCTTTATAAGGACAAAGTAGCGGAAGAGTCCGACCGAGTGAATCGATCGACGGGAAAGTCCGAAAACGGTCCCACGAAATCCAGGGCTTCGAAGGACAAACGTTTGTGGCTGCAACTCATGTTCGTGGCATTCTTGACAAACGGGCTCGGGGCGTTCGGGCTGAAGATCCTGGCGGAGAAGCATTTATCCGGGCAATACCAGTTCCAGTATCTCTTTTTCTGGTATCTCGCTTCTTCGATCATCTCTGCCCTCGCCTTCTTAACAAAGCACTCCAAGCCGCTGAAGCGGGAGATTGTGATGGGCGCGGGCATGGGCCTCTGCAGTTTGCTGGGCCAACTGGGGATGGTGCTGGCCATGAGCTCGCGAGTTCCCGGCTACCTGGTGTTTCCACTCGCCATCGGGGGAAACCTCTTCATCGTGGTCGCAGGTGGACTTATCCTCTTCAAGGAGCGTCTCAGGGCCTATGGCTTCGTGGGGCTGGGGCTCGGAGTCGCCGCACTTGTGATCCTGGCAGTTCCTTGAGCCTTAAAACGCGTGGAGGTGTAAAGTGCCCCCTATACGGAACGAGCGGATTAACCTGAAGAGCCACCCCGAAATTCCCTTCCAATCACATAGAGCGTCACCCCTTTCTGGCAGACGGCTGCGAAATGCATCATCAACACCACGCCAGGGTGGTCCGCGCGCACTTCCAACGGCGTCGACGTGTGGTCCGTAAAGTCATGCAGGCGGCCGATCAGATTGCCTTGCCGGACGTCCGATCCCTGCTCGACGGCCGGTTCCCAGATGCCGTTGCCCGGGGCGGGGACATAGTCGTCGGCGCTCGTGGCCTGGAGCAGGCGAGCGGGGCCCGAACGCTGGGAATCGATCTTCACCACCTCGCCAGGCAGGATACCGTAGTGCCGCAGGATATTCTTGATCCCCTCGTAAGCGTGCAGTGTACCCTTGGGATCGACCGACTCTGCGAAGCCGAACTCCCCGCAGGCTACGATCTTGCCCTCCCGTTCCGCCTCAATGGGAAGAAGGCCGGTGCCCTCGGTGCCCCCCGCGATGTTAATGAAGCGTGAATCGAACAATTGGGCGATCTGGATCATCTCATCGAACTGGTTCTTATCTTCGACAACATAGACCGCCGGCAGCGGCATGGCGAAGCGGGCTTCATTTCCACCCGAATGGATGTCAATCACCACGCGCACTCGCGGGAAAATGCAGGTTTTAACAAAGTGTGCAATACGATAAGAAATAGTACCGCGCGGGTTGCCGGGAAACGCCCGGTTCATATTCACTCCGTCCAAGGGGGAGATCCGCGTATTGGCGACACACGCGCTCTCGCTCAATTGTGGCACCAGGATCACCCGCCCGCTCATTTCCGCGGGGTCGAGGTCCTGGCAAAGTCGCTTAACCGCTACCTGTCCCTCCCATTCATTGCCATGGGTGCCGCCAAACGCGGCCACCCCCGCAGGAGCGCTCTGGGATTTTGGCTCTCGCAGGCCGTTGATCACGGTCAGCGGAACGAGCGAGTAACCCCAGCTCGAATCAAGGTGGAAGGCGATCTGGTAGTGATGTTTGCCTGGCTTGGCGAAGTCGATCCCGGCATGGTCGTAAATGACAGTTGCCATAAGACGTATATTCCTTCGATTCAGGTTTTGCTCTTCGAGATATATCGTACAACAGATCTCCGCGTGGGCCACTGCCTCATTGTCTTCAGTTCAACCGGCATGCTGGGAAATCTTCTGTCCGGTTTGGCCACCGGGGTTGGAAGTTCTGGTAGAATCCTCTTTCGAAAGGCTCGCTCAGTTCTTATAGGATCACCTGCAGGCGGGAAAAGGAGTCCAGGAGGGAGAGGATAATGCCATTCACCGTGGGAATAACGCGTCGCGTGATCACGCCGCCATGGGGGGTGGAGTTGGCGGGCTTGGGTTACTACTTACAACGCACTTGGCAGAGAATTCGTGATGACCTGACTGCCACCGCTCTCGTTGTGTGCGATGAGAATGGTGCGGCGGCGGCCATTGTTGCGGCCGATCTGATGTATAACGACAAGACCTTCGTGGGGAAGATCAGGGAACAAGTAGCGGCTCATACCGATATTCCGGCGGGCTCCGTGTGCGTCAATTTCTCACATAGTCACAATGCGCCTACGGCCGGATTCATCCGCGGGGCCGGGGTGCCGGATCCAGAATACCTGCAATTCGTGGCGCGTCAAATCTCGACGGCGGTCATCTCCGCCTATCATCATCGCGAGCCCGCTCGACTTTACGCGGGGGGAACTGAGTTGGCCGGTATGACCTATAACCGCACGCGTGACGATGGACCTGTGGACACGCGGGTCAGCGTGCTTCGCGCCGACCGGGAGAATGGCCAACCCTTGGCAATTGTCGTCAACTTTCATGCGCATCCCGTGGCGCACATGGAGATCGACTTGCGCGCGGTCTCCCGTGATGTTCCTGGTGAGGTTGTGGATCAACTGGAAGCGATACTCGCCGGGGCTACCGCTATGTATTTGCAGGGCACCTGTGGGGATGTGATGTTTGGCCGAGAGTACGTCTGGACGGACCGGCGGTTCGAGCCTGCGAGGGCGGTTACAGGCGCTGCGCTGAAAGCGCTGGCCTGCGCACGCCCCATCGAAACTCCCGGCGTGAAGGCAGTGACCCGCATGGTCACACTACCCACTCGCCGCTGGCGGCGCGAGGAAATCATGCCGGAGCGGGAAGAAGGTTTATATCGCCTGAAGACCGGCGATACTACAGGCTGGCTGGACGGCATGGCGAGGGTGGTGGTGGGCGCGCCCGAGCGCTTGCCGCTGCGCTACGGCGGAAGCGTGGAGCGGGCTGTCGCGGCAATTTCCCGCTTCGCAGTGGAATGGACGGAGCAGATCCTGCCCGAGCTTGATAGCCGTCCGGAGCGGCTGGACTCCGAGGTTCAGGCTATTCGCATCGGAGACGCCTACCTCGCCGCTCATGGGGCTGAGCTTTTCTCGACCCTCGGTCTCGGCCTCCGCCAGGACTGGCCCCATGATGATCTGTTCGTCCTTGGTTACTCCAATGGGACCATTGGGTACATGCCAGACAAGTATGACATCGAGCGCCGCAGCTATGCTGCCATCACCAGCCCGAAGTTCATCGGACAATTCCCTTTCACCCCCGAGTCCGGCCCGGCCCTGATCGGAGGTATAAAGGAAGCGTTGCGAACGACTGAACCTTGAGTACCAAAATGCAATTCAACCTGCACCGAGTGAAGCTGGCGCCTCCCATCGCGGTTGAATTATAGGTTCCCGCCCGCCACTGTCGCGTCTTATTCGCCGACTTCGATCCAATAAATCTCGTACGGGCGGACGGTCAGGCGAAGCGGATGCTGCGTGAGGGTCGCGATTTCTCCATTACTGATCTGTTCCAGGTTATTGGTGGGGTTATCCGGGTTGAGTCGCACCACCCTCACGTCGCCGTGGGTGGTGGAAGGAAACTGCACAGTTGCATCATAAGTATTTCCCGAACCTTCCAGGGGAAAGTTCCACACCACCACGTTAACCCAGGGTCCTCCGCGCGCCGCCAATGCGTTAAGGTCAGAATTTGTGCCCGCAACTGGAACTTGGTCTCCCTTGATCAAGCTGAGCAGCTTGAACGCGTAGTATGCCGGGCGCAGCCGGTCTTGATTATCGTAGAGCCCGTCGTATTGCGGCATGTCGTTCCACCAATGCGCCATGAAGACCGTGCCTTGCGCGGACATGAACTTGGAAAACGTCGGAGCGTCCACGAAATAGTCGCGAATGTGGTAGTACGACGACCGGCTGAGCCCCTTAGTGTAGAAGCCGAGAGTCGTTTCAAGGATGAATGCGGGCTGGAAAGACGGATTCAGAACCGGATCATGGAGCGACATGTTCCATTCGTCGAGAATAGTCTCCACGTGCTTCAGATTCGCGTACTTCGCCAGTTTGGCTTTCATGTAATCGATGGTGTTCCAGAATTCCCTCGGGTCGTTGTTGTAAAGATGCCAGGAGAGAAAGTCGAGTGGCGTCTGACCTTGTCCGGCGGCATCGAGCAACGCGTCCGCGAGTGGGCTCTTGAAGTAAGCGAGCGCAGGTCCACCGACTTTGGCCCGGGGATCAGCGCGCCGTATGGCGGCAACTGTGTGCCGGTAGTAGGAAACATAATTCTGTGGGGTGAATTTGTAAGGGCACCCGCCGGATTCACCGATATCGCCTTCGTTCGCCACCTCCCAGTATTCAATTCCAAACTTCCGTTCATCATTGCAGTGCTTGACCAAGTAGTAGATCAACTCCTCCCACTCTGCGTAGTCCGTCGGGTCAACAACTGCATCGTTGATCTGCGGGTAGAGGACATGGGGTTTGAAACATATATTCATGATCGGCTTGGCTCCCGTGGCGAGGATTGCTTCGATCGCCCGGTCGAGCGTTGCCCAGTGGAACTTATGGTGGGCGGGGTAAAGGTCAAAGTACTCCTGCACGAACAGCCGGATGGTGCGAGGGTGAAGCTGGGCGATTTGATCGGCTCGGTCCAGGATCATCGGCTGCTCGCTGAGGCCGCCCTGACCCAAGGCGTACCGGGTAAGGTCGATAGCCCCTGAACTCCGGGCCGTGTCCACGACAAGTACAACGCTTGTATTGTCGCTGCCCCGAGCGGCGCCGCTCACCAACGACAGCAGGAAAAAAGTCAACAGGGTAGCCTTGCTCAACCTTATCATCTTCTTCATAGCTCGCGCTCCATTGTCGGATTTGCGCCTTTCCACGCCGTGGTTGTGCGTTTCAGGCAGCTTTCGTCTTCCAGGAAATCTCAAAAGGCGCAGCGGATTGCTTCCACCGGCGTTCAAAACCCGCCGCTGTTCTTCAACTCTACCCCAACTCCCCGGCACGGTTTCGTAAGGCGTTGGTTCCGGGCCTAGCTTTAGACCTATTCGGTCACCTCAATCCAATAGATTTCATAAGGGCGCACGCTTAAGCGCAGCGGCTGTGCCTGAAGGTCCGCGATTTTTGTGTTGCGAATCTGCTCGAGGTTGTTAACAGCTGCTGCGGCATTCAGCCGTACGAGCCGGACCGCACCTTGTTTTTCAAACGGGAACCGGACAGTGACGTCGGAGGTCCTGCCCTCACCCTCCAGAGGAAAATTCCACAAAACCACGTTGACCCACGGCCCGCCGCGTGCCGCAAGGGCTTTAAGGTTGAGGTTTGTTCCCGTCACCGGCAGTTGGTCTCCCTTGATGAGACTGAGAAGCTTGAAAGCGTAGTAAGCCGGCCGCAACCGGTCCTGATTATCGTAGAGGCCGTCATACTGTGGCATTTCATTCCACCAGTGCGCCATGAACGCTGTCCCTAGCGGAGAGAAAAAAGGCAGGAACTCCTTAGGGTCGACGAAGTAATCGCGGATCTGATAATAAGATGATCGCGTCAGTCCTGCCTGGTAGAAAGTCTGCGTGGTTTCCAGGATGAAAGCGGGCTGGTAGTCTGGATTCTGATTCGGGTTTCCGAGATCGATATTCCACTGGTCGATCATGGTCTCGACGTGGCTCAGTTGTGGATGTGCTGCCAGCTTGTCCTTCATGTGCTCAATCAGTTCCCGGAACCATCGTGGATCGTTGTTGTACCCGTGAAAACAGAGAAAATCGAAAGGTACTGCTTCTCGGGCGGCATAATTGGTGAGGGCGTCCACAAAAGGACTGCCGAAGTTCTCGTAAGCGGCGGGCGCGGGCCCCCCTACCTTGGCTTTCGGATCTGCACGACGAATGGCGCTGACCGTATGCTGGTAATACCTGAGATAGCTTTCGGGGGTAAACTTGTACGGGCATCCCGACATCTCACCGATGTCGCCCTCGTTTTCCACCAGCCAGTAAGTGATGCCGTAGTTGCGGTCATTGCAGTGCCTGACCAATTGATAAATCAACTCCTCCCACTCCGCGTAGTCCGTGGGATCGGTCACCTGAGCGTCAATTTTCGGATAGAGCACCTTGGGCTTGAGGGTGAGATTCATAATCGGCTTGGCGCCGGTCGCTTCGACGGCTTCAATTGCCTTGTCCAGAGTCACCCAGTTGAACCGATGGTGGGCAGGATAAATATTGAAGTACTCTTGCAGGAAAAAGTTTATGGTCTGCGGATGAAGTTGGCGGACTTGCTCGATGCGATCGCTGATCATGGGCTGCGCACTTAAGCCGCCCTGCCCCAGCGCGTATCGCGTGAGATCGATCGATCCTGAGCTCCGGGATGTATCTACTGCGACTTGGATGCTTTCCGTTTCACTCCCCGCAGGACGAGGGCCGGCCGTTAGCGTTGATACCAGAAGCGCCATGAGCATCACTTCGCCGGGTAATGCCAATGCCTTCATGAATTATCCTCCGCGTTTGCCCTCGAGCCCCGAGCGCGCAATTCTCCCCGATTACCGCCTTGCGGTCAAGTCAGTGAACAGGAGTCAGCAAGCAGGAGGCCAGCCGGGATGTTGCTGGCCCTTGCCTCACACCCGGAATACCATTCGAAACCGCTTGACTTTTGCTCACTCGATAGGAAGAATCACGTTTACTATTTTCAGAGTCGTTCAACAACATTGTTAGAACGGCGGTTAGCCGATTAGATGCAGCAACATCACAAGGTCCTTCCTTACTTCTCTCTTGCGGAGGTTGGCCAAACCTAAATGACTCTTCAACTCTCTCGAGTGCGCGATTGGGGGCTGCTCATCCTCTGCAACCTCATCTGGGCTAGCCAGTATAGCATGGTGAAAATTGTGCAGGAGCAGATGGGGCCCGTGTTCGCGACGTTCTTCCCCGTAACCCTGGCGACCCTTCTGCTGATCCCGATTGTCAGGCGCGAGGCGAAGCAGGGAAACGCGGCGCCGGTTCTGAAAGGCGATGTCAAGAAATTCATCATCATTGGGATTTGCGGTCAAATTCCCGCACAACTCTTTATTACCTGGGGCGTTGGGCTATCGCTCGCGTCGATCCCGTCCTTGCTGGCCCTCACCCTTCCCGTCTTCACAGCACTGATGGCTTATTTCATCCTCCGCGAGAGGATGACGCCACTGCGTTGGATTAGCTTTGCGCTGGCGCTCGGCGGCGCCATCGAGTGCTCAGGAATCAGTTGGGGAGAACTATCAATCGGCAACCTGAGGTTCTTTTTCGGAAGCGTTCTGGTGCTTGGCGGAATCCTGGGAAGCTGCTTCTTCAATGTGTACAGTAAGAAACTTCTGGAGCGCTATTCCCCTCTCCAGATCATTCTCTACAGCTATTACACAACGGTGGGTTGCATGCTTCCGATCACCTTGTATTCGGAGCCTCAAGGCTTTCTTCACCTGGCGCATTTCAGCCTGCGCGTCTGGATAGGACTTATCGAGCTTGCTTTGTTCGTCTATTTTCTGTCGATGGTGATCTTCCTCTACGTCCTGACCCGCCTGGACGTTACGCAAGCCGCACTGTCGAACTACCTGCTTCCATTTTTTGGCCTGGTGTTAGCCGCCCTGCTGCTGCACGAAAAGCTGACGAAATTCATGATCATCGGCGGCATTCTAGTGCTCGCCAGCACGCTGGTGGTGACCGTGTATGAGGAGAGTCTCGGCGGCGCTCCAGGAAAGGCCGATTCGGGCGGCTGAGACGGGCCGGTGCGTTGGGTATGTCATAGGCACTTTTTCCCATCTCCAGGAGCCCAGTTTCGAGGTCGCACAATTCGTTCAATCTATTGGACAGTCGTCCTGTACCCGCTTGACGCCAACCCGGCAATTCACAAAAATTGCACATTGAGGGGCGGCGGCCTCGACTCGTCCGATTACGGAGGTGTGAAGTGTCTGAAATTGTTTATGACCACTCCCAAATCGATTTTAGCAAGCCCGGCAAGCATCACTACCAGGTAGCCTTCCACGAGGATTCGACTTGGGGTTATTCACTGGTTCCACTTACGGTGATCAATGGCCTGAGGAACTCCCCGCCACAAGCGCGAACCAGGGGCGTGATGGCGTCTGGGGGAACCCACGGCAACGAGTGGGAGGGGCAAGTGGCGGTCAAGCGTTTGTGCCAGGAGCTGGAGCCCGCGGAGATTTCCGGCTGTGTGATTTTGATCCCTCAGCTCAGTCAAAGCGCCTGTGTCGCTAATACACGGAGTTCGCCCTTGGATGGAGTGAATATGAATCGGGCGTTTCCCGGCAACCCGCGCGGTACTATTTCTTATCGTATTGCACACTTTGTGAAGACCCGCATTTTCCCACAGGTGAGTGTAGTGATGGACATCCACGCGGGGGGCAATGAAGGCGCCTTCGCTCTCTGTACATCTTTCCATCCCATTCCTGACCCCGTGCAGCGCGCCGAGGTCGCTCGGGTCGCGCAACTTTTTGATACCCCTTTCATCTTCATCTATTCCAGTGACATGGCCTCCGGCCTTCTCCCCGATGAGGCGGAAGCTGAGGGGAAGGTGACTATCGGCGGCGAATTCGGCTTTGCCGAATCAGTCAGCCCTCGAGGAGTGCGGCACGCCTGCGAAGGGATCAAGAACGTCCTGCGTCACTATGGTATGCTGCCGGGGGAGATAATGAAGATCGATCGTTCCCGGTCGTCTCCTCCGCGCTTCGTCAGGTCGGCAAACCTGAACGATTACATTCCCTGTCCGAAGGATGGTATTTGGGAGCCCGCCACTGCCCTGGGAGACGACGTTCAAGAGGGCGAACTGGTCGGTCGTCTGCATGACTTCTCGGATCATACTCAGCCTGCTTTGGAAATAAGAGCTCATCGGGCTGGAGTGCTGATCATGATGCATTTCCCGGCCGTCTCGAAGAAGGGAACAACCCTCTTTGTGGTGTCCGAAGAAGTTTCGCCCGACTAATAGCCGATAAGGAGCTGAGCATGGATATTCGAAAATCGCCGCCGCTTCCCGCTTCGATTATTCCGTTTCCAGTAGTTGCCAACATTGACCATGCCGAAGGGCCGATCTTCGATGCGCAGGGGAATCTCTATTTTGTGAACTACGTTCGCAACGGAACTGTGGGCCGCATGACGCCCGATGGAACCGTAAGCGTTTGGTGTGAGACAGGGGGGCAGGCTAACGGGTTGAAAGTCGACTCCGAAGGGTACATCATCGCCGCTGACGTGGGCGCAAGACGAATCATCAGGATTGACTCTTCCGGGAAATCCATCGAGGTCTTGACCGACCAGTGCGAGGGCAAGCCCTATCTGGGCCCGAACGACGTATGCCTCGACACGGAGGGCAATATCTATTTCTCCGATCCGTGCGATGCCGATCCGGACGCGCCCATCGGCTCCGTGTTCCGAATCGACAGGCGCCGGAACGTTCGCCGCCTAGTGACGGGGTTGAGGTATCCCAACGGGCTCGCGGTTACGCCCGACCAGGAGCAACTGCTCGTCGCTGAAACCATGACGAACCGTATCCTGGCCTTCGGTTTTCAGCCTGACGGCTGTTTGAGTTCTGCAAGGACCTTGTTTCAATTTGCAACGTCGAGTGTCGATGGCATCATGTTCGATGAATACGATCGCCTTTGGGTGGCGCGCTGGCTGAATGGCACTGTGGACGTGATTACGCTCGAGGGAGAGTTGGTGGCGGAGATTCCGGCAGGCGGAAGCAAAGTGACTAACTTGTGCTTTTGGGAGAAGAGCACCTACGTCACGGTAGATGCGGCGCACAGCATTTTTCGCCTCGATGCCGGCGTGGGTGGCAAACCTTACACGGCGTAAACTCCACAAACCTTCATCGCGCGAGGACAATCAACCCTGAAACTGAGCGGATTGGCTTCTACGCATTCAATTCTCAAGGCGCCTCCTTTCCCTGTATGAGTTTAATTGACCATGAGGCCGATGTTAGCATCGGGTCTTGGCTCTGTTCCACTGCGCACCTCGGCACAGAGTGACACGGGAAACCGACTCTTTCGCAGTGAGCTGTTGACGAGATCTTCCTGGCCGAGTATTTTTCCTATCGCGAAAAGGAGGGATGTTAATGCTCCGCTTGATCAGAGTGTCCATACTCCTGCTGTGCATCTGCGCAACAGCCCTGGCGCAAACCCCCCGAGTACGCATCAGTGCGTGGTATTGGCTGAATTCCGCTCCCAAGCTGGATTGGGAGGGCGACTTCGTCACAATGCGGAACCTTGGCTTCACCGATGTTTTGATGTGTTGGGGTGTTGATTTGGCGGGAGTCGGGACGCGAATTCCGGATACCCGGGAGGCAATGCGATGGGCGCACCGTGCGGGCTTGGGAGCTTACATCATAGTGTGGCAACCGACGGCCAATTCTCTTCCGCGGAGAGCGGTGTTTGAACAGGTGGATTCCAGCCAGCATCGTCTATTCTCGTTCGATGTATTCAACCCCGACTGGCGGCGGACGGAGTGGAAGGAGTACTTGCAACGCGTAGCCAAAGCTTACAGGGAGGAACCTGCCATGGCCGGGTACGTCTTTGACGACTCATTCCTTCCAGGACCGGTAGGCACGATGGACGGACCCGAGGGGACAGGAGTCATTTCCTATGGCGACTATGAGCGACGCAGATTCGCCGCCGACTTGCCTACCAATCCTTCGGACTCCCATTGGAATGAGTGGGTGAAGGTTCGGGAAGGCTGGTGGGAGGACTGGTCGCGAGACACGGTGGGATTTATCCGTGAGGCTGATCCCAACCCACGCCATGAAATTTATCTTGAGGATCCAGCAGACGATGCCTTGAATCCCAACCTGCGAAACACCATCGGGCTTGACTTCGGGCGAGTGGCGCGGCACTTCGACTTTGTCGGAGCTTACACCACATTCTCTTATGACTCGTCACCCGATTCCGGCATGAAGGCGGCGCGGGCCACACGCGATATCCTGAGCAAACTTCGAGAGGTCGTCGACCCTAAGAAGGCGACGATTTACACCTTTTGGGTCGCAAACCCTGCTGAAGAGCTGCAGCCTGGTCCGGCGAAGTATCCCACTGCGGACCAGATCAGGCTGATCTGCGAAGCGGCATTACGATCCGGGATTCAGCACCTCGACATGTATGGTTTCCGTATCGGCGATTATCGTGTGAGCGCCAAGGACTTTCCTAAGGTGGCCCCCGGCTCGGGCTTAACCTATCCCTTGACCGGCAAGTTTCCGCAAAAGTTCCTGTGGGATCGACCCGAGATCCTGGATTCATTAGGTAACTATCTTCGTAGCTTGAATGCGAGATAGCGTGGCAAATCTGTCTCTCTTGTTCGTAGATTTCCTAATCCCGAATTCCGAAGTTGCGAAGCTCTGTGAGAAGAAACCCCCTCACCTGGCTCGCTACTCTTGCCACCCTCTCCCCAAGGGAGAGGGCTGAAATCAATCATCGTTGACCGCCCTCTCCCTTGGGGAGAGGGTGGCCCGCCGCCGGCGAAGTCATCAGCCGGTGCGGGACGGGTGAGGGGTTACTGCCGAGGAATCCAAACACGAAGGAATGCAGGCTAGGGTTTTCCTTGAAGCTGGTGGAACCGTTCGATTTCCCGCTGAGCCAGCTCGGGCTGATCAGTCTCCCGGTAAAGCTGCCCCAAAAGATAATGGCCATCGGCAAACTGTGGATCCAATTCGACGCATTTTCGAGCGGCCTCGAGCGCCTGAGCGGTCTGATGGGTTCGACGGTAAACTTTGGCCAGGTCAAAGTGAACTAAACTCATCTCGGGAGCTTGCTTTTCCGCGCGCAGCAACTGGTCGAGAGCATTTCGCGTCTGCCCCATCTTCAGAAGCACTTCCCCAAGTTCTACACGAGCCTCGACATCATGAGGATAATACTTCAGCTGAGCGAGGAGTTCTTCCCGCTCCTCGGGTAGCTTTCCCTCAAAGCCATGGAGCAGGGCCAGATGGTAATGGACCAAAGGGTATCGCTCGTCTTTCTTGGCGATGAACTCAAACTGTTCAAGCGATAAACGAATAAAATCCGGGTTGCCAAGGACCGGATAAGCACTGACGTACACGCGGCCCAGCAAAAAGCGTGCCTGGAGATTATCCCCGTCAAGTTCGATTGCGCGCTTCAAAGGATCGAACGCCTCGGCGTACTTCTTCTCTTGGTAGAGCACGTAGCCAAGGTCGTAACAAAAAGTAGCTTGCTGCGGCTCGGAGGCAACAGCCCGGCGTAGGTTATCCTCGCCCTCCGGAAACCGCCCGAGCGCTGCCAGGGTTAATCCGTAGAGATGGCGCCAGCGAGCATCGTTCTTATCCTGCTGAAGAGCTCTCTCCTCCAGCGATAAGGCTGATGTGTAGTCCTTTTTCTCATACCTTTGGACGGCTTGCTGATAATCGTTCGACTGGGTGAAAGCGGGGGGACAAAGCAGGAGACAGGCAAACCCAGCAACGAGAGAAGAGCAGAGGACTTTAGAGCCCTCTCGGCTTAAGCGCCGACGCTTACGAGGTTTGCTCATGTTGATGAATACGGCCCTTACGAGGGTAGTGCCGACATGAAAGACATTTTCGGCGCCACTCGACCACTCACTGGTTTTTCGAACCCTCCGCTCCGCACTCATCTTTCCTGGCACGCTGGAGTCGCTGGAAAGTCGCGAAGGCTTGATCGGCTTTGGCTTTCTCCCCTTTACGAAGATAGTATTTTCCCAGCAAGTAGTGAATACGCCCGTCCTCATCGGTGTCCGCTTGTTCGAGAATCTTGATGGCGTCCTCGACGTGCCCCAGAGAGTCGGTTGCCTCGGCGAAGTAGATTCGCGACCTGTTATCTTCGGGACTTGATCGCACGACGCGATCCAGTTGGGATGCCGCCTGCTCAGGCTGATTGTTCATCACGTAGGCTTCCCCTAGTAGAGCGGCGGTTCGTAAATTGGAGGGAGCCAGAGCCAGAGCCCTCTGAAAAAGGCCGATGGCCTCTCCATACTGGCCAACTTTGTCCTCGAACTTGCCATAAGAAATCAGGGGCTCGGGATCCGAATCGCTGAGTTGGATGGCGCGCTGGTATTCACGCTCCGCCTCGTGGCGCTTTCCCTCCCCTTCCAGACTCTCGGCACGAAGCATCGCCGCGAGCGCTGAGTTCGGCGATCTAGCCACGAGTTTGGCATAGGCGCGTTCTGCCAAGGCGCTATACAGCCGGAAAGACCAAAACATGACCACTTCGTCCCCGGGGGCACGCCGTTGTGCCTCCAGAAGAGCCGTCGTGCCGGCCGAGAGATCCTCCGAAACATTCAGGCATGCTTTGAGGACGAGCCCGTCGGCCAGGCCCGTGGATTGTTGGCATTCAAGTACCCCTGGCTTCAGAGCCTCTTCCAAGACTTTATGATCTTTCTCCCGCTTGCCGTTGAGTGTTTCTAACGCCTCATCCGCCAGCGCCTGGTAAGCCTTCCCCAACTGGTAATACGCCCGATCTTGATCGGAACCGGTTTTTAACTGCTCCAAATCCTGCAGCGCAGCATTCGAATAGTCGCCCAACTCTGAATAGACCGCACCCAGGAAGTAGTGAATCTGCGGGTCTTCAGGTTTCAGCGAACTGAATTCTTTCAGGGAGGCTAGAGCTTTTGTATACTGGTCCGTCTGGTAATAAGACACACCTTGGAAGAGGTAGGCGTCCGCGGCGCCACGGTCCTGCCGGATAACCTCATTGAACAGGCCGATAGCCTCCGGGTAGTTCTTTAGGGTGTAGTAAATTGTCCCGAGGTTGAACTCCGCTTCGATCCAGTGGGGTCGAAGCCGGAGTATCTCTTTGTAGAGGCGAGCCGCCTCCTGCAGATTCTGCTCTTGTTCTGCCCTCTGGACCTTCGCAAGCAGGGCCTGGATCGGATCTTGCGAAGGTCCCAGAGGCGTCATACTGAGCAGTATCAGAAAAGGCCAGGTTCGTAGAAACGTACCCAACCCCTTTCAGAAATAAAACTTCAAGCCGAACTGCATGTCCCTGGCGGGACCCGCACCGTATATCACCCCCGTGTAGCCAGGATAGCCGGAGGTCGTGGCAGGGTCGCCAAAGTTGGTGTGGTTCAAGGCGTTAAACATCTCCCAGCGAACCTGGAGATAGCGCATTTCCGAGAAGTGGAAGTTCTTCATCAGCGCCGTATTGAGTACCGTCATTCCGGGGCCGTCCAAAAACCCTATCGAGGAATTGCCCCATTGGGTGGCAGGCGGAGCGGCAAACGCATCGGGATTGAACCACAAATTGTGGCCTGGGTTCGGGACGTGCGGGTTGCCCACCAGGTCGGGCCGAGTGTCCCAGCCATCACCCAGGGTCGCGCCGGGCTGATCCATGGTAAGAGGATCACCGGAAGCGTGCCTGAGGATACCACTGAGCTCCCAACCGCCTAGGAACCCATTTGCCACCCGGTTCACATTCGTAAGGTACCTCAGCCCGTGGCCAAAGGGCAGGTTATAGATGGCGTTGATGGTCAGCAGGTTTGTGTGATTAAGGCTCGACAGCCCCCGGAGGTAACCGGCAGGAGTAAAGGGTTGGATGCCACTCTGCACATAGTCCGTGGTGTTGTTGTCCATAGTCTTACTGTAGGCATAGGAGCCTGTGAACGCTAGCCCATTCGCGAATCTTCTCTCCCACAAAGCAGTAAGCGCGTTGTACCAAGTGGCGCCATTTTTCTGATACAGCAGAATCGAACCGAGGGCCGGGTAGGGCTTGGCGGCTTGGAGATCTGGGTAGTTGCCCGGCGGCACCTCGTTGTAGTTAATGCCCGTTTCCGGACCGAAAGTATGTGATCCCATGTATCCGACCGTAAGAGCCGATTTGAAGGGAAGTTCCTTTTGGACGGCGACGTTCCACTCGTGGGTTCTCACATTGCCCATATCTGCTGCCGGGGCGGTAACTCCTGGCGCTACGAACGTCGTGGGATTCGACGGGTAGGCGGTCTCCCATTTTTGCATGGACTCAGCAGAAAACGTCGCCGATTCGTAATTCCAGTAAGGGGGACCGACGATGGCAGAGGCTTGCGCATTGCCGGTTTCTCCGCGGTAGGCAAAGATTCCGTACGCCCCACGCACCACCAGGTCACCCTTGGGACGCCAGGCGACGCCCAGGCGGGGCGAAACGTAACTGCTCGGGAACATGTCGCCCTTCGGATAGCCAACCTGGTTGGCCGGAACCCAATAGGCCGCGGTCGCCGCCGCCACATATGGAGCGACAGCTCGGCAATTCAGGTTTACTTTTCCGGCGTTATCCAAGCCAGCCACGGCCTTGCCGATCTTCGGATCCCAGGTGGATACATTTCCGCAGACCGCCTCTTGCGCTTGCCAATGGTCGAATCGCACGCCGAGGTTCAGCGTGATCTTGTGGCTGAGGTTGAAATAATCTTCAAAGAAAACGGCATCATAGGGGGCCGACTTCGTGCCGAAAGTATCGAGCGGGAAGGTTCTGTACGCCCACTGTGGAAGTCCCAATAAATAATCGGCAAAGCCATTCCCCGTGTATTGGCCATTGAAACCGAAGTTGCCTCGCGCGCAACACGAAGCGTGATCTCCGAAAGTGCCGCGATTGTCGAATTCGTAACCCATCTTCATCGTGTGCTTGCCGCGTATGATGTTCAAACCGGCTTTGCCGTTTTTGTTTTCACTCCAAAGGCGTTCGGGCACGCCCCAAGGCAGCCCGAATCCTGTGTAGCCGCTGAATGAAACCGTGGGCAACCCTATAAACTTCCCTTCGATGGAAGTCGGGTATCCTTGGATGCCGGCTTCCGCCGTAAGATTCTGCTGACCTGTTTCGCCGGGGCTATCGGAATTGAAGTTGGAGTTAAAATACTCCAAGCTAAGCGTGAACAATATCGAGGGAGTGATGGAGTAGTCGTAGTTCACACCCATGTTCAATTGCGCTACCACCGCAGGGTTGGGCACGGTCGGCAGGTATCCCGGAACATTTGCGTAGTTTCTGTAGTCAACGTACCGGCCGTAGATCCTCTGTTTGCTGGTAAGCTGGTGGTCGATGCGCAAGATACCGTTGTCGGTCTCAGTCGATTGCGGGGCCAGCGCATTGTAGAGATTCCCTGGCGTGTTAGCTTGTGGGATGTACTGGAAGAAAAACTGCGCAGCAGTGTCGATGCGGCCGGCTGGAATCTGGTTTCCAGGGAACGGCTGGCCGGTAGTAGGGTCAGTGATCTGGGTAGACAAGGACGAGAAATTCCCGTTATAAAAGTCCGCAGGCACCACCGGCTCATTGTAGATTTCTGACTGCCGAATCCTAGTTCCCTCGTAGCTTCCGAAGATGAAGGTTTTGTTCTTGATGATGGGCCCCCCCGCCGCGACTCCGAACTGGTTCCGGTTCAACTTGGGCGTAGTGGCGGCGAAAAAGTTCCTGGCATCGGTGGCGTTGTTTCGATTGAACTCCCACAGCGTGCCATGAAAACCATTCGTGCCGGACTTGGTGACCATGAGCACTTGCATGGGGTTGCGTCCGAGATCGGCCCCGAAGTTCTCAGTCTGGATGCTGAACTCTCCAATGCTGTCGACGTTGGGGATGCCTATTGCCCCCTCGTCCATGGCGGCATTAACGTTCATCCCATCGAGTGAGTACTGGGTCTCGTAATCGCGAACCCCGTTGCCGTAAATGAAACTGCCATTTTCCGGATTCTTTTGCCCTTCAAATATGATGCCCGGTGTGAAGGACGTCATTTCTATGGGATTTCGGCCATCCAACGGGAGATCCACAATCTGCTTTTCTTCAACCACGCCTCCGGTTTGGGTCGTTTCGCTCTGCAACAAAGGCGCCTGGGCTGTAACCGAAACCTCCTGGTTCGTCGCGCCCACTTCGAGCACTACAGGAACGCGCTCGCGTTGGCCTATCGTGAGCTCGACGCGGTCGAGTTTCCAGGTCTTAAAACCCTGCACGGACACGGTCACGGAATAAACGCCCAAAGGAACGGCAGAGATTTCGAACTCGCCTCCCTGGTCGGTCTTGACCGTTTTCGTCATTCCCGTGCTTAACTCCTGGATGGTCACGTCCGCGCCCGGGACGACGGCGCCGGATGGGTCGGTGACCGTGCCGAGAATAGCACCCTCGGTCCCGAACTGCGCGAAAGCCGCAGTCGCAAGTGCCAAGGCTAGTAGTGTGGTACACAAGACCTGCCTCATCATATTCTCCTCTCCTGATTAATCGACCCGACGCGTAGTATAGGCTGCTGACCGTCCGGTCAACGCCCTCATAAAAACCCCTGAGTCCGCGCCACATTTTGCGCGGAGCAGCTTTCCGATGCGTCTTACTAGAACATGCAGTCCCGCCTTTGTCAAGACCATTGTGGGGGTAGTTTTCAACCTGTTGAACGGCTTCTAATATGCGGTTCCGGCTGATTTCTCGCAGTCGGGAGGGCGGCGCATACGCTGCCTTCAACGCATGCGCCATCTTCAGCACGTCCTGTCACGACGTCCTTTCCTTTCAGTTGGCAATGCAGTTATACTCTCGGGCTACGCTGGAAGGGGAGATTAACAATGGGGTACGCAACGGCGCTCCTGCTCACGGTGTCTGCCTGTTGCGGGTTAGCCCACGCGGAAAACCCGGTCAGGTTGCGTCTGGACCTGGATGGGGAATGGCAGTTCAAGATCGATCCACTGGACGCCGGAGAACAGCAGCGTTGGTACTTGCCGCAGCAAAAGTTCGACCAGACCATCCGGGTTCCTGGATGCTGGCAAGCGCAAGGAATCGGCTCACCGTCCGGAATTCTCCGGCATGACTATTCCGGCAATGCCTGGTATCGCCGGGTGGTTCGGGTACCGTCCGATTGGGGCGGCCGGCGAATCACACTGCGAATCGGCGGCGCGTTGCGCGTTGTGACGGCCTTCGTGAATGGCCAACCGGCGGGGCGGCACGACGGCATGAGTGCGCCGTTCGCCTTCGACGTGACGGCCCAAGTACAACCCGGTGCGGACAACGTGATTGCGTTGCGCGTGGCGAATCCGGGTGAGGCTCCGAGTGAGTCGCCGGATCGCCAGCCACCGACTCGGCCGACGGGGTCATTGAACGCGATTGGAAACTGGGGAGGCCTGTTTGAGCCTGTCGAGTTGCAAGCGACCTCACAAGTCTGGCTCGATCGCATCCGGGTGCGCTCCGAGGTCGAAACCAAGACAATCCACTTTCGAGTGCTGCTGCGCAACGATACGCCCGAACGGTTTACCGGAAGCTTGCGGGTTGCTGTGCCGGGCACTCAAGCGAAGGGAGACGTCGCGATTCCTCCGGGGCAGACGACGGAGACGAGCCTCACTCTGGCCATGCCCGGCGCGCAACTTTGGTTTCCGGAACACCCGTCGCTGTACACGGCGGTCATTTCGCTGTTTCACGGCGCGGAGGAGATCGACCGGCTTGAGCAGCGATTCGGCATCTCAGAAGTCCGGACGCAAGGAAACGTTCTGCTGCTCAACAACAAGCCGCTTTATCTGCGCGGTTATGGGGATGATGACGTCGAGATTCTGAGCGGCACACCCTCCTCCTCCAGGGAGACCTATGTCAAGCGGCTGCGACTCGCCCGCGCGATGGGCTTTAATGCTGTCAGGTTCCACTCGATGACCCCAGTGCGCGAGTTTTATGAGGCTGCGGACGAGAACGGCATTTTGGTGATGGCGGAACTTCCTGTGGCCTACACCCAGTATCTCCTGCCGTTTAAGGACTTTCTGCGGAACGAGTTGACCGAAGTTCTGCTCGAATACGACAACCATCCATCGTTTCTCTCTCTGGCCCTTGGCAATGAGTTCAATCTGACTTGGCTTAAGGATGACGCTGCCCGAGGCGAGTTCCTGGCTACGGTGGCAGACTTTTATAAACTGGCAAAATCCCTGGATCCCGACAGGCTCATCCTATCAAACGACGGGCTGTTGATGGAACCTACGGACATGGTGAGTAAGTCCGGGCAGGTCTCAAAAACACACCCGACAGTGCGTCACGAGTTCGGCGGCTACTACTGCTCACTGCCTGACGTATCGCTGATTGACCGGTTTTCCGGTGTCATCAGGCCGCTATGGCTGGAACAAAAACAGAATTGGATTCAAGAAAACGGCCTTTCTGCCGTCTACCCGACTTATCTGAAGAACTCGACGATCCTCCAGTATCTCGGACACAAGTACGAGATTGAGAAGGCCAGGGCAAGGCAAGACGTCACCGGTTATCACTATTGGCTCATGGTGGACTTCCCGGGCGGAACCGGCGAAGGCGACTCCTGGGAGGAAGGCTGGCTGAATTATTTCTGGGAGCCCAAAATGCCTCCGCAGCAAGTCCAAGGACTAAACAGCGCCGTGCTCATGATGATAGCCGCTGGCGTTGACGACCGTACGTTCTGGAGCGACGCAGGGAAACAGACCGGGGTCTTGATATCAAACTACGGTGAAGAGGACATTGAGCACGGTACGCTGTCGTGGAAACTGATGGACCAAGATCGTGCGCTGGCCGGTTCGCAAGTCATGGGAGTCGGTGTACGGATGGGCCGGGTAGAACATGTTGCTGATGTTCGCATTGGTCCTATTCAGGCCCGCGAGGCGAAGAAGCTCTCGCTCGTTCTCGAGTTGCGGTCCGGTAGTCGTACCTATTCGAACGACTGGGACTTTTGGGTGTTTCCGCGAGGCGGGCTGATGGACAGGGCAGATCGTCCGGTAGTCTCCTCCGTGAAATGGGGCGGCATCCTGCGGATGTACCCGTTCATCAAGCAGCTTAGTGGCCTTCCACCGCCTGATTCGCTGCTTCTCACCTCTACGCTCGATGCGACAGCCAAACAGTTTCTGCTGGCGGGGGGTCGTGTGTGGTTGATGGCGGATAGAATCCAGTTCGGAAGAAATGGAAACGCCACGTTCTTTCCGGCATCGGGAGGCGCGGTCGGCAGCAGGCTCCTAGAACATCCCGCGTTGCGGGGATTTCCAAACCAGGGATTCTTCGACCTGCAGTTTTTCAATCTGCTGGAGGGTGCGTGGAACTACTCCCTCGATGAGTGGCCAAAGGACCTCGTGCCCATCGCTGGTTCGATACAAACGACGTCTTCCTTCTTGAGCAAGCGGAAGGACCTGTCCAAGAGGGGCTATATCTTCGAGGTCGCTGGCGGGGGAGGCAAACTGCTGGTGACCACGTTGAGCATTCGGGAACACTTGGACGAAGCGTATCCGGAGGCCGTAGCTCTCTTCGACAGGCTGCTGCGCTACGCGTCAGGTCCTGAGTTTAACCCCCAAACATCCGTGTCGCCGGTGCTCTTTGATTCGCTCTCGACGAGACAGGAAAATTAAGGGTGAATGGAAAGACGCGGGAGCGCTGGCCCTCGGGATGACATGGGCGGCAGGTTGTTGTCTAGTGTGCCGTGCTACTTACTGAGGATTACATAATATAGTGACAGACCAACCCCCTCACCTGGCGCTGCGCGCCACCCTCTCCCCCAAGGGGGCGAGGGCATAAACTCGGATTATTCCTCCCCTCGCCCCCTTGGGGGAGAGGGGTCGGGGAGTGAGAGGGTTTGTCACTTAATTCTGCAATCCTCGATAGAATGTTCCAGTTTACCGGGGTGCGCGTACATTGAAGTCAGTGTTTGCGCTGAGATCACTGGTGCGAGGAATCAGGCTGGAGAGCACCCTGGCGATGACCGAAGGAGAGGTGAGTAGTGATCGAAGGCGGTATGCCGGAGCGGTCCCAAGGCAGTAAGTACCTGGTTGGATTCCCGGGGCACATTGTCAGTCCCGCTGATTTTGACCCTTCGAACGTCTTGATGAACCCACGCGAGTACTCTTACGAAGGAAACTGGCTCTTTTGCTCGTTCTCCCAGCCGGACCTGCCGGCCGCCCGGATCGGCTTCGGGCGGGGTAAATTTGATTGGCGCGATTACGGTCTCGAGAGCCTGCCGGTGTCGCGGGACGCCTTTTTCTACCGTGTGGAGATAGTCAGGGGAGACGGGCTCTATGCGTGCGTCCTGTCCGATCCTTCCTTGGGAAGCAGCGTGCAGTCCGATCCCGCTCGCATGCATATGGCCCTGGACTGGGAGGATCACAGAGTTTTTAGCCTTGAAGGTTGGCCACGATCCTCTTGGCGGTTTCAGAATCTTGACGGTAGCCTTCGCGCCGATCTGATGCTCGACACTCGAAACCTGGTGGTCTGGCCCGACATGCTCCTGCCGGGGAATACGTTCGCGATGTCTATTGGAACGGGACCTCTCAGCGGCACCCTGGAATTAGAAGGCGACAGGATCGTCGTAGATGGGGTCGGCTTTTATGACCATCCCAGGACGGTGATCGAGCGGACGGGAGGGCCTGCATTCGGTTGGTATCTCTATTCACCGGTGTGCTTCGCCGATGGCACACATGTCCTGAGTTACCATTGCCGGGACGGATTAGGCCGGAAGGATTCCGTCTACTCGCAGGGCATTCTGGTCCGCCCTGATGGCAGACGTTTCTGGCTAACGGACAGCACTGTCCACGGTCTGTCACTAAACGCAAAAGGCCTGCCGCAATCTTGGCAGTGTGAACTGACTGGATCCGGCGCGCTCGTTCGCTATCGGGTCAAAATTGTGGAGTTGAGACTACGAACCGGTTGGGGTGACGCCGCGCCGGATGCGCCACCCGGCAAGTACCCTGCCCTGCCATTACTGATGAGAGCGGAAGGCGAATGCGAAATCGGTGGCGTGAGGTTTCCGCTGTCGAACGGAACAGGGATTGCCGAGTTCGTGGTGAGAACGGGGTATGAGCCCGTGCTCCCGTGAGACGCGCACTCGAAATGACGGCCGGTCGATCGGCCCGCAATGGTGCCAACGACCATGCCCGAGGAGGGGTACAGTTGAAAATAGAATCGGTACAGGCGTATCCGCTAAGCATCACGGTTGATTCAGCCTTGGCGATCGTCAGCGCCCAGGGCGCGCATCGTATCTCTGCGTTCGTCATCGTCGTGGTCCAAACCGACCAGGGGCATAACGGATTTGGTGAGGCCAATGTTGTCCCGATCTGGAGTGGAGAATCCCAGGCGGGGGCGCTCGACGCGATCCAAAACATAATTGCCCCGCTTATCATCGGCTGTAATCCGGTGCATGTCGGCCATATCCACGACCTCATGGATCGCGCGCTGGTAGGCAACAATTTCACGAAGGCCGGCGTCGAGATTGCCGTCCTGGATGCAGCGGGCAAAATTCTGAACGTCCCGGTGAGTGATCTGCTGGGCGGTCCCCGGCGACCGCCGGCAATTCCTTTGAGGTTCTCGATCGGCGCGTTTTCCCCCGAGCGGGTGGTCGTCGTCGCCGAGAAAGCTGTTGCCTTGGGCCTCCGTGCGGTAAAAGTTAAAGTGGGAATAGACGTGAGTGAAGACATTGCTCGGGTGGAAGCGCTGCGCAAAGCATTAGGGGACGAGTTTCCCATCAGCGTCGACGCCAACGCCGGATGGACGGAAAGTGAAGCGACACTTGCAGCGCCGCAGCTCGAGCGTTTGGGTGTGAATGCGATCGAAGAGCCGTTGCGGCGCGGGGATTTTGCGGCATGCGCGCGGCTGCGGCAAAGGACGCGCATTCCCATTATGCTCGACGAATCGGTTTTCACCCCGGACGACGCGCTGGAAGCCATTCGGCACAATGCGTGCGACATTATCAGTATTTATCCCGGGAAGAATGGCGGCGTCTGGCGGTCCTTGCAGATTGCGCACCTGGCGGCGGCTGCAGGCCTCGAGTGTACCATCGGCAGCAACACGGAATGGGAAATCGGGTCAGCCGCCATGCTGCACCTGGCGGTGGCGATTCCCAACTTGTCTCAAACCATTTGCCACGATATCATCGGCCCGCTTTATCACTCACAGGCTGTGGGTACGAAACTCCGAATCGAAAACGGATGCGCGCTGGTCTATGAGGGGCCCGGTCTCGGAGTGGAGGTCGACCGCGAGGCTATCGGCGCCTTTCCTGGAGACGCAACGCACAAGATCAGCCCTGCGCCGTGAAGGTTGAGTATTCGTAATTCATCACTCACTTGGAGGCCGCAATGGATAGGCTCAGACAAAAGACTGCTATCGTCACCGGAGGAGCTCACGGGATCGGTAGAGCCATCAGCGAACTCTTTGCCGAGGAAGGAGCCCGCGTAGTGCTTGCGGATATCGACGCTCCGGTGGGCAACCAGGTCGTAGCAGAAATGATTCGCAAAGGAGGCCATGCGGTGTTCTGTCAGACGGACGTGGGTTCAACTGACGACGCGGCCCGGCTAGTTGCCACCGCCGCCGGCGACCAGGGCCGAATCGACGTGCTTTGCAACAACGCGGCCTACCTCACCAACTGGAACGCCATCCTGGAGTCAACGCCGGAAGAGTGGGAGCGGGCGATCCGGGTGAACCTGATGGGCGTCCATTATGTTACGAAAGAGGTGCTCCCCTACATGATCCGGCAGAAGCAGGGCTCCATCATCAACGTGGCTTCCATCCAAGCCCTGATCGGCGCCCCGGCTTCGGTAGCGTACACCTCCATGAAAGCCGCGCTGGTGGGCTTCACACTCAGCGCAGCCTGCGACTATGGTCCTTACAACATTCGCGTGAACGCACTGTGTCCCGGGCCGATCCAGACTAGAATATCTCCGAAACCGGGAGAGCCGCATTACCGGTGGCAATGCGAACAAACCATGCTGGGACGCGTGGCCCAACCTCGGGAGGTCGCCTTCCCCGCCCTGTTTCTGGCGTCAGATGAAGCATCATTCATGACCGGAGCAATAATTCCAGTGGATGGCGGCTGGACCGCAAAATAGTTGGCAGGCTGCCGGCCAAGTCGGTGCGCAAATGGCACCCTGGCTTCGCTTTCATCTGTTTGACTGGGCTTGATAGCTCCGCTCAACAATCGAGCGGTTACATCCTTTGTTACAGTGCAGCACGCGCCGGGAGAGGTGGAACCATGACTGCTTTCTTATTCTCGCAATGGAAACGCACAGGTATTACTTTTCTTTCGTTTAGCCTGCTGTCTGCGGTTGCTTTTGGCGCGGACTCCTTCGTCGTGCAATGGCAAGCTGTACGCCCAGAGCGCCCGTGGCTGTCGCAATTGGAAGTCCGCCCGTATGGGGACAACATCACGCTCAGCATAGAGAAGCTTCCTGCCTCAAACGACTTCGCGAACGGAGTGCGGGTCAAACTGGAAAAGAAGGGGACGGATGTTGGCTGGATGCAGGTGAAGCTGGGCGGAGGCTACGGGTTTACTTTCTCGGACCTGATGCTCGATCAACATCCTTACCTGTGGCTGCGCGACCTGGGAATCTTCGTTAGCGCGCGGGGCACTTGGGAAGAAACCGCAGAGGAGCGTGCCGCGGCGCAAGCCGAAGTCAAGAAAAGCCTGGCAACTCCATACCTTTCCTGCGCTGAGAAGTATTACCAGTGGACCGGCTACGTGGAGTACGCTGACACTCCGCCTCTGAAACCGTTTTGGGGCCCGCTCGACCAGAAGATCTGGGATTTTGTCACTGCCAAGCAACTCTGGCCCGTCGATGCACGGTCTGTCGATCATATCGCTGCCATGCCGGAAGTTGATGCAGGATACTTCACCGAGCGCTTTCCCGATTTGAAGTATTCCAGGGTTTATCTAGGCTGGCCTGACCACGATGACAAGTTCATTCTCTGGAACAACGGCAAGATTGGAATTTCCTCGCGTTCGGTCGGAGGTGATCCGGTTGAGTTTCCCAACACCCCGTGGCTTCCGCGCGCCTCAGGCTACACGCTGCAATTTGGGGTGGGCGACGCGCCCCGCTTTCGTGATTACGGCGACGAGGCAGTGCGTCAACACCTTGTGAATGGCTACGATCTGATCGTCTCCACTCATTGGTCGGATGCGGATGTGAATGTCGAACAAACCAGTTTTGCGTATCCGCTGGATGGTGAACAGATCAAGACTGGCGTCGAACCTTTGCTTGCGTGGACGAAAATTCAAGTCAAGAACACCAGTTCTGCCCCGCAAGACACCTATCTCGGCGCGGAGTTTACCAACGAGGACTTCGAGGGTGTACAGCCGCTCGAGAATTTCCACGCCATTACGTGGCGCCCGGGCGGTTTTTTCCTGCTCGGAAACCTGGTCGCCGTCACCGATCCGGCGCTGCAATTCCAAGAGGTTCCCACAATCGGCGACCACGTCCGCTTCCGCGCTCGGATCAGCGTCCCCGGCTCGGGAACTCAAAGCTACACCTTTGCTAATTTCTACCGCCCCATTTCTCCCGCCCGCCTGAAGGATGTGCAGGGACTCGGTTTCGACACCGCCCTCGAGCGAACCCAGGCCTTTTGGACGCGCCTTCAGAACCAAGGCGCATCCATTTCCGTCCCTGACCCGCTCTTGAACAACCTCTACCGCACTTTCCTGCCGAGGATGACGATAAATGCTGAGCTTGACCTCAATGGTTTCTCGGTGGTCCAAACTGGGCCGATTGTATATAACCGCGTCTGGCACCACACCACAGCTTACGGAGTGGCCGATTACATGGTTCGCCGCGGCTATTTCGAACTCGCTAAGCGTTACCTGGAACCGTTTTTCCATTGGCAGGGAATCCCCGCGCAGGATTCGCCGGCTATCAAGGACTGGAGTGGGTTCTTCGGTGCTCCGCCTGAGCAGTGCCCGCTGGTCTGGCTGATGTACCAAGGCATGATCCAGTGGGCCTCGGCGCGCTACTTCCAACTCTCGAACGATCGCGCCTGGATGGACGAGAAGTTGCCCGCCTTGCTGAAAAGCATGGACTGGGTGAAGCAGACGCGCAGCTTGAGCAAGAAACTCAACCCGGATGGCAGTAAACCGCTCGGCTATGGCTGGTTCCCACCCGGACGCGTGACCGACGGCAGCCACGGCACTAGCGTATTATCCGATTCCAACATATGGCGCGGCATGGATTCGATGACTCGGGTTCTCGAGAGAATCCACCATCCGCGGGCCGCGGAATTCCGCGCTGAAACGGACGATTATCGGCAATGCATCCAGGACGGGATCCGCCGCGCCGCGGCGGAGCGGCCTCTGGTTCGCTTGAATGACGACACCTGGGTTCCCTATCTGCCTGCCTACCTGGAGAAGGAAGCCGGGCAAATCGAACCTACGCTTTGGTATGCCGCGGTGGTGGATGGGCCCTGGATGGGAGGCCTGCTCGATACGTATGTTTTCCCTCTGGGCGCTCCAGAGAACGACTGGCTGGTCAATTTTTTTGAGGATACATACTCGCCGATGAATCCGAGCTTGCCGGATGAGCCACTCTGGGCGACCAGCACCACCTATTACCTCGACCGCGATCAGGTGAAGAATTTCCTTTACACTTTCTACAGCCAGTCCACTACGACCATGGCGCGGCAGACGCTGACCACCTATGAGCACCGCAGTCGCGGCAAAACGCGGGTTTTCGAGCTTACCCCCTGGGCCGCCGGCTACTGGACCCGAAACTTCACCGATATGCTTGCTCGCACGGTGAATAACGACTTGTGGCTGATGCAGGCAACACCGCGCCGCTGGCTCAACGACGGAGAAAAGATCGAGGTCAAGGATCTTCAGACCGAGTTTGGGCCCCTTTCCTATTCCGTGCACTCCCACCTCGCCTCAGGAACGATTGACGCGCAAATCAGCCTGCCGGCCCGGCGGCTCGCCGGCCAGTTGAAAGTTCGCTTTCGGGTTCCCGAGACTCATAAGATGCAGGCCGTTACTGTAAACGGCCAGAAGTGGACGGACTTCGATCCGGCCGGCGAATGGGTCATCCTGCCGGGGTCACTGAAGGAGGCGGCGATCGTCGTTCATTACTGACCGTAGGCACGGAAGAAAGGCAACGATTGCCGCCCACAGAGGAGGAAACGTGCGTTACAACAGCAAGCTGATCGCTGGACTGATGGCCGTTCCCCTTCTCGTCGCGGGCGGGAATCTGCGCTCCGAAGATCCCACCTACGAGCAGGCTGTCGCCCGCTGGCCAGACTTGACGCGGCCTATCACCTTCCTGGGGTGCAAGGATCATCCTGACGAATTCGGAGTGATGTGGAATGGCAATCTCACACTGGCGAGTGCGACCATGATCGACGCCGACCGGCGGCTGTTTCGAGACCGGAAGGATGATTCGCTTCAGGTCAGCTTCTCGATCGGTGATAAGCCCGAGTACGGAAACCGCGATCGCGAGGACGGCTCAACGGAGCCCTCCCTGAGCGAGGGGTACCTGCCGATCACGGAAGTCAAGATCCGGAACAAGGACGTTGTTCTCCAGGAGGAGGCGTTTGCGTCCGACGCCGCCGGGAACTGCGTCGCCGCGGCGTGGAACGATCCCGCCTATCTGCGCCTCCGGTTCACGGTTCAGGAAGCCGCGAGCGGCGCCTCACCGATTCGCTTGTGGGCCCAGTTTGCGAAGAATCATACCCACTATGCGATGCGGGAGGTGAGCAACGTTCGCATCGAGTTTGTCGCGCCCTTGTATGGCCGAACGTTAAGGGAGAGCGGGAACGCTCTGCTCGATTCACAAGACCGAGTGGTGATGCTGGCTGAACAGGGCTTTAAGTTCCATCCGGAACTCCCGCCCGCCTTGAACTCGATCGCGTTGCGGGAAACACAACTGGGCAGAAACTTGTGCGAGTTCACGATACCCAGGAGGGCAGGAGCCGCGGTCGAAATGATCATTCCGTTTCTGGCGGGCTCGCCGGAAAAGCTGGCCGAGGTTCGCCGCCTGGGCTTCGCCCAAGCGCGTCAGTCGGTTGCGAAATGCTGGGCGAATGAGATCGCGCATGGAATGCAAGTAGAGGTCCCGGAAGAAGCGTTGAACAACCTTTGGCGCTTCACAATCCCCCTCACTTTCATGACGGCGGACTCGTATCCGAACGGGGACCGGGTCCTGAAGATATCCTCACATCATTATGAGGCGGTTTGGGCGACTCCGGCGGCGATGAACATTGTCGACCTGATCCAGCGGGGCTACAGGGATGAGGCAGCGGCGTATCTGGGGCCCCTGCTAGCGCCGGAGAAACAGCAACCCGTGCCCAACACGGGAGACAGTTTCTCCTCGACCAAGGGCTTTCTCGGCGGTCCCCGCGACTACGTGGCCATCAACTGGGTCAGTGACAATGGGGCCACGCTGTGGGCCGCCGCGGAATACTACCTCGTCACTCGTGACGATCGTTTCTTAGCCCGCTGCCTTCCCACCCTCCTGGAAAGCCTGGAGTGGATATCTCGCGAAAGAGCCCGCACGAGAATCCGCGGAGGACCGGATGCCGGCCTCTTACCCGCGGGACGCGGCAGCGACGCGGATGTGCTGGGCAACTTCTTTTTCAACGATGCCTGGAATTACCGGGGGCTGGCGGCAGTCTGCCGTGTGTTAAACATCATTGGGCACAAAGACGCCGAGCGCTGGGCACGGGAACGCGATGATTACCGCGCCACATTTCAGAAGGCTTTTCGAGAGCAGGTGCAGCGGACGGTCCGCTGGCGTGACGCCTCAGGCGCCTGGATTCCATTCATTCCCACCCGCTTGGACCAGATTAGCGATGACAATCCGCGATATTTCTACCTGGATACCGGCCCGATGATGCTGGGGGTAGCGGGGCTGATCGACCCGAGCGACGAGGCCATGACTTGGGCCATGCAGTGGCTGGCCGACGGCCCGGAAAGCCACGCCAACCCCGACTGGTATGACTGGTCAGCGCCTGCGTTTCTGCGCTTCGAGATGTCGAGTTTGGAGCCGTGTTATTCCTGGAACGTCTATCTGCGGTTTCTGCGCGGAGAGCGCGAAAAGTTCCTGGAGGGTTTTTATTCTCTCGCCGCCGGCTCGGTCACACGCAAGTTCCTGGGCGGAGTTGAGCATCGCAACGGAATCCAGGCGCTTCCGGTGACCAACGCGGTCATTGACAGCCACCTGCGGAATATGCTGGTCTTTGAAAACGAAGACGGCCAAGGCATCGATTTGTTGCGAAACTCTCCTACAGCGTGGCTTCGCCCTGAAAAGCGGGTTCGCGTCGAGCGAGCGGAAACTTACTTTGGTCCCATGAGCTACAGGCTGACCTCGTTTGGGGCAAGAGTAGAAGCCGTGATCGAGTCTCCGTCGCGCACGCCGCCACGGTACATCAGACTTTGGCTGAATCATCCGGAGGGAAAACCGTTGAGCGGCGCTACGGTGAACGGTGTCCCGGTTGCCCCTTCCGCCAGCAATCTGGTCGAAATCAAGAATCCTACGGGGACGCTCAAAGTGATCGCACAGTTCTGAGAAGGCCTATGAGTCAAGAAATGTCAGACAAGACCCTGCTCATCACCGGCGGCGGAAACGGGATCGGGCGTGAGATCGCGGTACGCTTTGCCGCGGCAGGAAGCCGTGTAGTCTCTTTGGACACGGACGAAGCGGGCAATGCGCAGACCGCATCCATGATTCTTGCAACAGGTGGTAGGTTTGAACCGGTGCAGGGCGACGTTTCCATAGCGGCGGACACTGATCGGGCTTTCAACGTCGCGGGCAATGTCAACATCCTGATCAACAATGCTGCCACCGTCGCCGGCGACGGATTTTTACACAACCTGCGCGAGGAGGATTGGGACCGCGTCGTAGATGTGTGCCTCAAGAGTGTGTTTCTTTGTTGCCGCCGGGCCTTGCGCGGGATGATGGAGCAGCGAGCCGGAGTGATCATCAACATGAGCTCGGTGAACGCTCTTTCCGGCCTTCACCTTGCCGCGTATACTGCTGCCAAAGGCGGTATGCTCTCCCTCACCCGGCTTTTGGCCTACCAGTACGGCAAGTTCGGAATTCGGGTTAATGCCATTTGCCCCGGCACGATTCTCACGGAAAGCACGCGCCGGTACTATGACGAGCATCCCCAACCGGAAGCTGAGCTACGAACGTTGTATCCCGCGGAGACGTTCGGTACACCCGCGGACATCGCGGAGTGCGCGCTTTACCTCTGTTCTGACCGGGCCGCATTTGTGAATGGGGCCGCTATCGTTGTAGACGGCGGGCTGCTGGCAGGTCATCGCATCCCGTCTCTGTTCGAGTCTTTTTAACGTGTGCCGCAGGTGGTGAAACGTCCACCGGAGGGGAGAAAGAACTCACCATGTCAGGCCAATCCGGCCAGGTATATTCTCGACGCGACTTCTGTAAGGTGATCGGAACGGGTCTTGCCTCACCTGCGGTCTACGGCGCGGCCCGCGTGCGGGCCTCGGAAGGACCTTCGGAACAGGGTGACCTGATTCTCAAGTCGAACCGCTTTCTCTCCATCGGTATCAACCGGAAAACCGGTAGAGCCTTTGTGGAGGAAAAGAGCTCGGGCGAAGTGTGGGTATGGAACTGGAAGGACGTTAGAGCCACAAACTCGAAGGACTTCGCAGGCGAAAGGGCATGGTTCGAGGTCGAGAATGCGTCTCAAGAACTCAAGCCAATCACTCCGGAGACGATTTTGCCGCTGCCCGACGGCTTCGAACTGCGTTATTCCGCCGACTGGGGAAAATTCAGTTGCACTGTGCAATTGCCGGCAACCAGCCCGGATGTTATTTTCAAGGTACAGCCTGAGCTCCGCTATCGCTGCGATTTGACCGCCATACAATTCCCGAGCACACTGCGACCCGAGACCCAGCCTCGGCCTACGCTGCTAGATACCGTAGACGGCGGCCGGCTGCATCGCCCTGCGGCGCGTGCGGAAAACTTTTCGCCCAGCGCCGAAACCTGTTGGATGCGGTATTACGGAGTGCTAGGGACAAAGTCGGCGTACCTGGCCATCCTCGAACCACGATTCGATGCCGCATTGCTTTACTCCAACGATGGCCGCGGGCCCTTGAGCTTCGGATGGGTCCAGATGCCGCGTTGGGGACGGATTGATCAGATCCGGACCCAGCAGATTCGCTTTGTCCCCGCAGCTTCGTATGTGGACTTGGCCCGGGCCTTCCGAGCGTATGCGAAGCAGCAAGGATTCTACAGAAGTCTCGAGGACAAACTCGAGGAGTGTCCCTCGCTCAGCAAGATGTTCGGCGCCGTCCTGATCATGTTGGGATATCTGCACGATACTGAGGCGGATTATTCCGGGACTTTCCGGAAACTTAAGCAAAGAGGGGTGGAGAAAGCCTATGTGTACCCGGTGAACTACTTCAACCTCAACGGGACCGACGAACTTTACCCCGGTTATAAGTGGATCCACCTTGGCCGCGGAATCCTGGACGAATTGGACAGACTAGGCTACCTCTATGCTCCCTGGGTCTGGCTCAATGAAATCCTCGGCACCAGCCCCTATTTTCAAGACTCCCTGACAATTCACCATGCGGACGGCTCTAAGAGCCTCGGTTGGAAGATTGGCGAGTTACAGTGGTACAACAGCCACGAAGGAAGAGTCCTGGAGATTCTCAAAGAGGCTGCGCCTGAGCTAAGGGCCAAATATACCGCTGCGCATTTCGATGTTTTGAACGCGGGACCCTGCCTGGAGAATTACGGCTCCTGGCCCTACGATCGAAAAATGGATTCAGAATATCGCGACGGGATGTTCGCTCAATTCAGCCTCCATGACCGGGTGGTTGGCAGTGAACAAAATAAAGATTGGGCCGTCCCTTATAAGCATTTTGGCACTAACAAGCTTCCCGGCCCCTACGGGACAGACGCGCCGTTCTGGCCCGTCCCCCTGTGGCAGTTGTCCTTTCACGACGCGGTGATGACGACTTGGTGGGAGCACTCGACCTACAATGATCCGGAGTTGGGCCATGACTTTAGCGGCAGGGAGATTCGCCGCAGATCACTCCTCGACACCCTGACCGGCGACCTGCCCTCCGTTTGCCCCGTGGGACGTATGTACGGCTGGGTAAAGCCTGGCGACCCCGACCGCAAGATTTTCGTGTACCGATATAATTTTGACGACCCCGTCACCCTCAAAGCCGTCGACGCCGCAGTTGAGGTGGCGCGCTTCAACGCCCGACATGCGACGGATGATCTGGTAAGCCACGAGTTTCTGTCGGAGGACGGACAGCGACAGCAAACCAGCTATGCCTCGGGCACGAAAGTGAGAATTCGCGTCCCTGAGACCAGCGACCCGTCCGATCAGGGAGAACTTGAGGTTTCTTAGGCTGCCCAGGTCGCTTCGCTCAGAATGACAGGCGGCTGCTTTTCTCACACGTTCTGTGGCTTTTCGGTGTGGCGATCAATCTGTGCAGTTGTTTCCAAGACCGGTAACAGAATTAACAGCGGCCTGTACGGAATTATGTCAGATGCTACGGACAACCCCGTGACTGTTTCACCCCGATCTGCCTGGTTTGCTGTCCTCCTTCTCTGGATCGCCTATCTCATAAACTACGTTGATCGACAGACAGTGTTTTCGATTTTCCCGGTTTTTGAGCGGGAACTGCGTTTGTCCTCTAAGGAGTTAGGGCTGGTGGGTTCTGTTTTCGCTTGGATTTATGCTTTATGCATGCCCTTGGCCGGCCGTTGCGGAGACATGTTTCGCCGCGATCGGATAGTTGTCGCAAGCCTTGGGGTCTGGAGTCTCGCAACGCTTGGTACGGGCTTGAGCAGGTCTTTCTCATCCCTGCTAGGTTGGCGCGCTGTGATGGGCGTCTCAGAGGCTTTGTACATCCCGTCGGCCCTAGGCTTGATTGCCGTACTTCACACCACCAGCACGCGGTCGAGGGCTTTAGCCCTCCATGGAACCGCTCAATTTGCCGGCGTCGTACTGGGTGGCTGGTATGGCGGATGGACTGCCGAACACCTCGGTTGGAGGCTGGGCTTTGCGATCCTTGCGGCGGCAGGCCTCAGTTACAGCTTCGTCTTGTCGAAAGCGCTCCCTGCCGCCGCGCCACCACGTGCCAAACAAAGTGCGGCGCCATCCCCCTTTGATATTCTAGGTTCACGCTGTTACCTGGCTCTTTTCGCAGCCTTCTTCGCTTTGTGCCTAATGGTTTGGGTGCTCTACGGGTGGCTGCCCGATTGGATCTACGAGAAGTACGGCCTCTCGATGGCTGCCAGCGCGCTAAGCGCGACTATTTATTTGCAGGCCGGCTCAGCGCTAGGCGTTTTGCTGGGCGGCGTCGCCGCCGATTGGTTGCGAAAGCGAGTTCGGCCGGCGCGTTTCTACGTATGTGCTTTCGGCCTGTTCCTCTGCGCTCCGTTCGGCTATTTGACCCTGGCAGCAGATTCGCTGGCGAGGCTCAAAATCGCCTCCGGTTTCTTTGGGCTGTTTGGCGGCTTCATGATCGCCAACATATTCGCATCTGCCTATGATGTGGTGCGGGAGCGGAATTATGCGTTCGCTGCCGGCGTCCTTAATCTCGGGGGAGGAATCGCCAGCGGCGCAGGGTTGCTTCTGGCAGGCTGGTGGAAAGAATCCGGCGGCGTGGTCACCCTGATGCAACGGGCCTCCATTGCATCCGTTTTCGCCGCGTTACTGCTGGCTTCAGTGGCTGCACTGAGGTTCGACAGCGACGTTGCACGCCTGTCGCGGTCGCGCTGAAACAACCAGGCCCGCGGGGATCTGGCGCGCGGTGGCGAGAACGTCAAGCAGATGGTGCAAGCGCCCCCGCGATTTTCGCCAGGGTGTAACCACCTCATCCTCTCGCTCTCTTTTGCGTCTGGGTATAGAGGCGGCAATGGGTAGTACCCCCGGCAGTGTACCCGCTTACGTTCATGGTTGAAAAGAACGCCGGTTGATGGTAGCCAACTAAGGTTGGCGTCCCGAAAAATCCTGAGTATCTCGGAGCAGATGGTATGCCCACTTCACAGTTGAATCGACGACGGTTTCTGCAGAGCGTGTCCGGCGGAGCAACTCTTTGCCTGTCGCCCTCCGGCGCACGAACTGAGGAAAGTACGCCGGCTGCGCCGGCGCCCGCGGCCGAGGAAGTCTTTCCGCTGCGTGGCTACTACCTTATTCTTTCACGGATGCCCACCGTCGGCTTAGCGGAATGGACCCAGATTCTCCGGCACATGAAAGAGGATCGATGTAACTTTTTAATTCTTTGGATGGGAGGAGGATTTCGCTCCAGAAAATTCCCCATCACATGGCAGTACAATCGCGAACACCGGAATATCCAAAAAGACTTCGCTCGCGAATTGATTGACTTCGGGCACTCCCTCGGCATCAGGATCGTTCTCGGATTCACTCCCTTTGGCTACGACGGTGTGAATCAGTACGCGTTGGAGCACCCGGAGCTCAAAGCCTACCAGAAAGACGGCAAGCTGGCTAAACTCGACGGCATGCATTGCTGGGGCTACGCCCTTAATCCCTCCCAACCCAATGCCCAGAAATTCATGCTCGACTATGCTGCGGAGATGTACTTCGATTTCTATCCCAACGCCGACGGGCTATTTATCGAATCCTCCGACTACAGCATTTGCTACTGTCCCCGTTGTCAAGGACACTACTATGAGCGGGAGTTTGAGTTTGTCCAAGCCATCTCGGAGCGTGTCTGGAAGAATCGATCTGATGCCACCATCGTCGTCTATCCCCACTATTTTTCCTCCGCCGGCATACCGCTATTTGGGCACGGAGCCGAAGAAAAGTACGATCCCCGTTGGACTCTTTTCTTTACTCCCCACAGTGCACCTATTCAAACAAAATTAACCAGCAAAGCTCCTCGCAGCATTTACTGGGAACCGCTCATCCTTCAAACGCCCGATCAGGCACAGAGTGCGTGCCTCAGGGCCCAGGCGAGTGGTGTTAACGGCTTAGTCTTCTCTCTGGAGTTTTATACGTTCCTGGTACGCTATCCCGAGGACGGCGGCAATTGGCACCTGATCGGAACCAGGCTCAAGCCTTTCGGCTACGATTGGCTTCCAAGTATCGATGATCCCTATGCCTACCCCCTGACGCGATTGCTTCGCACAGCCTTTCGCGAATTTTGTCGCGACCCGGGCCTTTCGCGGGAGGCGTTTCGCACTGTCGTGAAGAAAGAAATCCTCCAGGAATCGACTCCCTCCTCGGCCGTTGATGATCTGCTCGAGTGGCAGAAGGCTTATGTCACTGACCGCAGCTGGTACACGCCAGGGCCGCTCATTTCGCCCCGCTTGTTGACCTGGCAGTTGGAACTAGGCCATGTCACACCCGCTCAGCTCCAGAATTATCGGGAGATGCTGGAGGGTTTGAAGAGAATACGGCGCAAGTACCACGAACCTTTCGAGGACCCAAGCATTAAATCGATGCTGGAAGCCATCGATTGGGTGCTTGTTCAGTGGGCCGGTCAAGAGCGGATTCTCGAAACCTCCTACCCGAACTCATGAGCCACCTCGGCTTCCTGCGCTCATTGCCCGCGAGGATCGCCTGTCCTTGCTTAACCGCGTCCTAGGTACGCCTGCTTCACAGGCAGGCAAATGGCCTCGAGCATGTTGATGTGCGGAGGTAAGGTGGCCATAAGCACGGCGACTTCTGCGATCTCACTGATTTGCATCTTGGGTTCCGCCTCATACCCGGCTATACCGGGCACGACCCCCGATTCGTGCTCCTCACCGACGCGAACATTTCCCGGGTGCAAGCAGCAGGCCGAGATGCCGTGTTCGCGCCCTTCAAGAGCGGTCGTGATGGTAAGCCCCCAGACGCCGAATTTGCTCGCCGCGTAGGCCGCGGAATTCGCTCGCGGCCGTTGGGCGGAGATGCTGCCGATATTAATGATCCGTCCGCTTTTCTGACGTTTCATGACCTGCATTGCGGAGCGGGTGCAAAGAAACGTACCGCGCAGATTCACCGCCATGACGCGGTCCCACTTCTCGACCGGGAATTCGTCCAGCGGCCCACCATCCGTCACGCCGGCATTATTCACCAGGATGTCTACGCGCCCAAAGCGCTCCACTGTAGCCTGAAACAGAGCGGCGACCTGCGCTTCATCCGAGACATCAGTCGGAATAGAAATGGCTTTCAGTCCCGCAGCCAACAACTCCTTCTCCGCCTCGCGGCCCGCTTCGGGCCGAAGGTTGGCAATGACGACTTGGGCCCCTTCCTTGGCCAGCCCGCGTGCTATGCCACTCCCGATGCCTCTCGAGGCACCCGTAACAATTGCGACTTTGCCGTCCAGTTTTTCCATTGCGTTCTCCTGCTGGTGTGTAGCTTTCACCGCTTGCTGACCTGAGCGGTGAGGCCGGAATCACTTGTCCAGTTCGATGTGGTTAGCTCTTTCGAAGCCGCATTTAATGTACGCCTTACCAAGCTACTTGTCCACCCGCGCCGCTCTTGAAGGAATCTGATATCAGCAGACGTCAGGCGAAACTTTTTCTTGACACTCCTCCGGTTTTTAGCTAGGGTCCCCTTTCAGCGCTGCAGAGAGCAAGCGACCAATGGAAAGCAGCGCAGAAATCATTTGAAGATGAGGAGAACAACATGAGCGTAACAAGCGGCGCAAATGAATACACCGTCCACCGCGACTGGCAGTGGGAGTTTCCGGTTATGGAGCGAGCGGAAGGAATCTATCTTTTCGACACGGACGGCCGCCGTTACATCGACGCCACCGGGGGCTCCTCCGTCGTGGTCACCATTGGCCATGGCGTCAAAGAAGTACCCGAAGCCATGTATCGCCAGGCCGGCAAGTTCTCCTTTTATCCGACGCATCTGTTCACCAACACCGCCACCCTGGAACTGGGGCGAAAAATAGTCGAGCTGGTTCCTCAGGGGATGCGCGGCAATTCCAGGGTCTGGTTCTCGTGTACGGGGACGGACGCGACGGACGAAGCGGTGCGTCTTGCCCGCCAACATTTTGTGGAAAAGGGTGAATACTCAAAATACCTGATCATCAGCCGATGGCAGTCGTTTCATGGCAATTCCATCTCAGCGGCAGGAATATCCGGCCACACCCTGAGGCGCAGGATCTTCACGCCCATGTTCGTTGACAGCCCACATATCCCGCCCGCGTATTGCTACCGCTGCCCGTTTGACAGCACACACCCCGAGTGCGGTTTGAAATGCGCCCAAGCCCTCGAAACGGCCATTTTGCAACACGGCGCGGAGAACGTGGCCGCTTTCATCGCGGAACCGGTGGTGGGAGCTGCCCTCGGCGCCGTTCCCGCGCCGGAAGGATACTTCGAGAAGGTCCGGGAAATTTGCGACAAATACAATGTGCTGCTTGTTGCCGATGAGGTGATGACGGGCTGGGGACGAACGGGGACGATGTTTGGAATCGAGCACTGGGGTGTGACGCCTGACATCATTGCGACCGCCAAAGGCATGACTTCCGGCTACACCCCGCTGGCGGCCATTATCGCGCACAATCGGGTTTGGGAACCGCTGATCGCCAACAATTCTCCTTTCCGCGCGGGCCACACGTTAGGCGCCAATGCCGTGTCCAGTGCGGGCGCCCTTGCCGTGATCGATTATCTCCTCAAGCAGGAACTGGTTGGCAATAGCGCGCGCATGGGCGAGTATTTTCTCGCACGCATGAAAGAGAGGCTGCTACCCCTCCCGATTATCGGTGATGTGCGCGGCAAAGGATTGATGCTGGGAATTGAAATTGTGCAAGACAAAGGCAACAAGACTCCTTTTCCCGCCGCGATGAAAATGAGCAGCAAGCTGCAAGCGGAAGCCTTCCAGCGGGGCCTGGTGATTTATTCCTGCACGGGCTGCGTGCATGGCGACAGCGGGGATATGATCCTGCTGGCGCCTCCCTTGATTATTACCAAGGAACAGATTGACGAGGTGATTGATGTTCTGGCCGCCTCCGTCGAATCATTGAGCGGCACCGCGCTAAAGAGTGGCGCAACCGCGAAGGGATAAGCACGCGATCCGGGGGCGGTGCATACATTGAAGTCAATGTATGCGCCACTTTCCCTGCCTCAAGGAACCAGCCGGTACAGCACACTACGGAAGGACTGTTGGAAACACTATGAACATCGATTCCCGCCAGGAGAGGTTGCTCAAGCGAACGTTCCTGGATTACACGCAGATGACCGAGTTCATCCGCGACCCCTTGGTCTTGCATAAAGCGCAAGGTCTCTATTACTGGGATACCGAAGGGCGCCGGTACTTCGACGCGATCGGCGGAGTCTTCGTCGCCACGCTTGGTCATGGCCATCCGCGTGTCCTGGAAGCGGTGCGCCGGCAGTTGGAGACGATGACGTTTGCCCCACCGCTGCACGGCATCGCCGACGTCACGCTGGATTTCATCGAGAAGGTGGGGAGCGTTGCCCCGGGTAACCTGAAGTTCGTAAAGCCCTTCAGTGGAGGATCCGAGGCCACCGAATCCGCCATGAAGTTCGCGCGGCAGTACTTCAAGCAGACGGGCCACCCCGGCAAGTACAAGTTCATCAGCCGTTACTGGAGCTATCACGGCGGCACAGCGGGCGCCATGTCGGCCAGCGGCAGCGGAGCGCGAAAGAGCAAGTTTGAGCCGCAGATGCCCGGCTTCCTCAAAGTGTTTCCCCCTAACTTCTACCGGGACCGCTTTCCTTCCTGGGAAGAGTGCAACCGATTCGCAGCGCAAACCGTTGAAGACGTGATCGTGAATGAGGACCCGGAGACGGTCGCCGGCGTCATCGTGGAACCTGTAGGCAACACGGGCGGCATCATTACTCCCACGGCGGAATACTTCCAGATTCTTCGGGATGTCTGCACGCGCTACAATGTCCTGCTCATCTTCGACGAAATCATAACGGGCTACGGCAAAACCGGCTCCATGTTTGCGGCGCAGACGTACGGGGTGACGCCGGATATTATCTGCTGTGGCAAGGGCCTTTCGGCCGGTGTCGTTCCGATCGCTGCGATGATTGCCAGGGAGGACATGGCCGAGGCCTTCTGGGGAACCGCGGAGGAAAATCTCGCCTTTGCGCACGGGCACACTTTTGCGGGCAATCCTCTGGCCTGCGCTGCCGGAATTGCGGTCACCGATGAGATCGTCGAAAAGCAGCTTGATAAGAAGGCACGGCGGCTCGGGGATTATCTGGTGGCGAAGCTCGAGCAGTTGAAAAAGCACGGCGTGGTGCGCGAGGTTCGCGGCAAGGGCATCTTGCTCGGGGTCGAACTCGTAAAAGACACCAAAAGCATGGCGCCGTATCCGGAGCTTGGAACTGCTTTGAAGAAGACGGCCCTAAAGAACGGTTTGATCCTCCGTGTCGATCCCAGCTGGTTTGCTGTTGCGCCGGCGCTAATTGCCGAGGAGTCCGACCTGGACGAAATGTGCCAGTTAATCGAAAAGAGTCTTGTCGACGCGTTAGACCAGCTAAGGCGGGGTTCGCGGGGTGCCGCCGCCTGAGATCTTCACAGCAGTGACTTTGACGCGACATTTCAGAGGAGGCGAAATGGCCGAGCAAAATCTTCGAGTCGGTGTCTCGCGATGCGATATTACTCCTCCGCTGGGCATTGCCCACGGAAACTGGAGCGCACAGGTTCATCAGCGCGCGGAGGGGATCGACCTGCCGCTTTGGTGCACGGTGCTGGCAGCCTCGGATGGACGCGAGGAAATCCTGTTGGTCGAGTGGGATTTGCTATATCCGCCCAAGGGCGAAGAACTGGCTCTTTATCGGAAACGCATTGGGGAAATGACGGGTGTGCCGCCCAGTCACATTCGAATGTCGTCTTCGCACACGCACTCGGGTCCGAGCCAGTCGCAGCCCTGGTTCGATGCCGGGGCCGAGATGGTGAAACCTTATAACGACAGCCTCGTGGACAAAGTCGCGGGCGCATGCTGGGCGGCCAGGCGCGCCATGCAGCCGGCGCTCGTGGCCGGAGCGAAGGGCTCGTGCCCCGTCAACGTTTGCCGGCGAAAGCCGTGGAAGGACCGCATGATATTGGGTCCCAATCCGGACGGATATTCGGATCACGAGGTCGGAGTGGTCCGGATCGACGATCTCAAGGGGCATCCCCTGGCAGTGATTGTTCATTTCTCCGCGCACCCTACGATCCTCGCCTGGGAGAATCGCCTGATCTCAACCGACTACCCGGGCACGCTTCGGCGCACGGTCGAAAGCATGATGAGCTCCCCTTGCCTGTTCTTACAAGGATCGACGGGTAATCAGTGCACCATTTGCGATTATAGCGGCCGGACGGAGGACGCGCGCTGGATTGGGCGACAAATCGGGATTGAGGCGGCGCGAGTGGCGGGACTGATTGAGACCCGGCCGACCAAGCTGGCGATTCGGGAGACGGCAGAATCCTCATGGACGATGGGCAGAGTCGAGCGTGTGCCTGACGGGACGCCGGACGGCACGGTGCGGTGTGTTTCGCGCACGGTCCCACTGCCACTGTGGACGCGTGGTCCTGCTACGGAAGCCGAGTTGGCGCGACTGGCCGGACTGCGCCAGCGCCTGGCTGACGTACGCGCGTCAGGCGCTCCGGAGGAAGAGGTACGCGCCGCGAATCGCGAAGTGAGAAGAGCCAGCCTGGAGATGTGGATTGTTGAAGAACGAAGCCGCGGAACCAGCGTGGATCTTGAGTTTCAAGCGATGCGCCTCGGTAACATCGCGCTCCTCGGCATCCCCTGCGAGCCCTTCAATCAGCTGGGCGCGGAGATCAAGCGCCGCTCTCCCTTCCCGCTCACCTTATTCAGCGGTTATACCAATGGGTTTACGGGCTATATGCCGAATGCGGAAGCTTACCCAGAGGGCGGCTACGAAGTGTGGGTAACACCCTATGCGCCCGAGGCGGCCGGCATCACCGTCGAGAAAGGCCTCGAGATAATCTCCCAGCTTGCGAACTGAATTCTCATGCCATCATTGAAGTCCCAGGCAGGTTAACGTCGGACTGTAGATGAGGCTTTCGATCTCAGCGGCGCCAAGCCGAGGCAAGTTTGTGCCCTCCACCAGCTTGTTGAAGTTGCGAAGTGCGTCAATGGTCGCCTCGGGGGTGGTGAAAGGGTAGTCCGATCCCAGCAGCAGTTTATGAAGTACCCCGTACTCCTTGGCCGTAATCAATGCCTGGTAGAACTGCCAAGGCCGATAGTGCAGGGCTGAGATGTCCGCATACAGATTAGGTTGCTTCCGAATCAATACCAGCGTGTCATCGATCCAAGGGTGCCCCAGGTGGGCAATCACCATCTTGAGCGCGGGGAATTGCAGCGCGACATCCTCCAGCAGAATAGGCAGTGCGTACTTCAGCGGAGCCTTTCTTGGGAATGTCGCTCCCTGGTGGATCATGATCGGCAAACCGGATCGCTCACAGAATTCATACACTTTCAGCATGCGTGCGTCGAGGGGATGGATGTTCTGGTAGATCGGGCCCAACTTGACTCCTCTGAGTTTCAACCTCACCAACTCTTCCAGGGTGGTAACGACATCATCTACCAGCGGATCCACACCGCCAAATCCGATCACCTTTTCCGGGAAGCGGTTTGCATAATCGGCCAAATACTTGTTGGGCGTAAGTATGCCCGAGTGTTGAGCGCGCATGCCAAAAACGATGACCCGGTCAACCCCCTTCATGGCCTCCCAGTGTTTCTCCGGAGTCACGTTGAGGTCGATCGGGTGCCCGCGCGCGATCTGGTTTGCCTCTTGAACAAACTCGTCAGACAGATGCCCGGGATACTGCCAGATATGTGTGTGGCAATCGACAATCATGCGTTCTCCTTCCTTGACTGCTCCTCGATGGCTCGCAGCGCCGGTCCTTGCCCCCAAGGGTAAACCCCCAAGCCCAGCGCTTGGTAGGAAGCCAGATGCCCTTCCGGGGTGGCTTCCGAAACAAGCAGTTGGCCAAACTCGGAGATTGACCTGGTACTCGCGGCCCAGCTGCGGCAGGCCAGCCTTCGAACAATGAATCCAGGAGGCCGGCACGCAGGGCCTTGCGAAAGGCCGCGCACACGAAGCAAACTACAGATGTTTCCAGATAGGTTTCTGCGTGATCCAGAACGGTAAGCCAATCACCGTTTTCAGCCTGCAGGTCCTTGTCCAATGATCTGAGACCCTTGGACGCCGCGAGTCACAGCTCCACGAATATAGTACGCCATCTTTGTGGATTTAAGGTAAGTCGTCAAGTGGAGGTACAGAAACTGTCCAATAGATTGCACGGGACGCGAAGTCATTAGCTAGTTCCCAGGGTTGTTACTGGGACGACATCCGATGAACCGACCTCGCAGAAACGGTTCAATCGGTTGAAATACCCGAAAGAGAAATGCTTGACTTCGCCTCCAAAGTCGCATAAAACTCCTATCGGTCATTCTATTCACCACGATCCTGAAATGGCTCAAATCAGATGGGATCGCCATCAAAGCCCTTGGCGGCGAGGAGGCACGATGAAACCTAACTCATATCCAATCCGCGTGTTAACTGGCCCGCGCGGAACCAGCGGGGAGTGCAGGGAGGGCGTGGTCGCCCAAGAGCTTAAGTGGAATCGGCTGCTCCGATTCCCCCGCTCTGGCCGGGTTTTTCTGCTGGCTTTTTCAATGCTCGCCGTGGCCGTATCGTGGGGCCAGCAACAGGCGACCCTCTCGGGAATTATTCGGGACCCCACCGGGGCCGTCATTCCAGGCGCCGCGGTTCGCGCGACCAATGTGAACACGCAGGTCGTCTTAACAGCGGAGACCAATTCCACCGGTTACTACGTGGTCGGGAACCTGATCCCGGGAACTTACACGATGCAAGTTCAAAAAGCAGGTTTCAAGACTGCGCTGCGGTCGATGCTCACCTTGGAGGTCGCCCAGTCTGCCACGGTGGACTTTGTACTCGAACTCGGCCAAACCTCCCAAGAGGTATCCGTGCATGCCACTGCTCCCTTGGTGGAAAAGACGGACGCCACCGTCGGCGGAGTGATCGGACCCACAGCAATGGTGGAGTTGCCTCTCAACGGTCGAAACTACTTCAACCTGGCCGAGTTGAGTCCGGGCGTTACCAGTTATGGTCTTCGCAGCTTCTATTCGAGCGCCATAAATGATTACGGCACCTCCTTCAATTCCGGGAGCGCAGGCGAGGACCGGAATGGTTTCACTCTGGACGGCGCGGACATCGAAGCACACTTCATCAACGGGTCTTACGTCCCATCCATTGACGCTGTTCAGGAATTCAAAATTGAAACCACACCGTATGCCGCCGACCTCGGAACGACTCCCGGCGCACAGATCCTGTTGGTGACCAAAGGCGGGACCGACCAGTTCCATGGCGACGCTTACGAGTTCCTGCGCAATAGCTCGGTGAACGCATATAACTATTTCGATAATCCCAGTCTACCGATCCCCGAGCTGAGGAAAAATCAGTTTGGCGCGACCTTGGGAGGACCGATTATCAAGGACAAACTGTTTTTCTTCGGAAGTTTCGAAGGGCAACGCGAGCGCATTGGCGAAACCTTTTTTGGAACCGTCCCCACCACGCTGATGAGGCAAGGTATATTCACGGAGGTTTCCACTCCCATATTTAATCCCTTTTCGACCCAGGCTTGCGCTACGTGTTCCTCCGGCGTCTCTCGACAGGCTTTTGCTGCTAATGCCATTCCTGCAAACCTGATAAGTTCTGTATCTTCAGGGTATTTGCAGTCGCAATTCCCGATGCCCACTAGTCCGGGAATAGCCAATAATTTCGCTGCCAACAGCGTCGATCGAAACTCCCGCAACCAGACCAACGCTCGCATCGACTACACGCGACCCAAGGACACAATTTTCGGGCGGTTCAGTTTCAACAACTCGGACTTGTACGCTGCAAGACAGACATTCGGTGGCGGCTCATTACCGGGCTTCGGAGATAACGATGTGATCACCACCACGAACCTGACGGCGGCTGACGCTCACACTTTCAATCCCACAACCATTCTGCAAGTTCAGGCCTCGTACTTCAGGATGTGGTACGACCTCCTGCCTCAACAACTAGGCAATGACGTGAACTCGCAACTCGGAATTCAAGGAGTTAGACCTAATGAACCATTCATTGCCGGAGTCGCTGGGGTGACCAACCCCGGGTCAGACCCGTGGATTCCGGAATTCCGGGCTGACAACCAGTACTCCTACGTGGCCAAGCTTAGCAAGGTCGTCGGCAAACACACCTTCCACGCTGGGGGTGAATTCGATCGCTGGCAGGTCTTTATGAATGCCGCGCCGGCTTACCCCGAAGGTGAGTTCAGCTTTGACGGATCGTTCACCAAGGACCCTAACAACACTTCCAACACCGGAATTGGTTTTGCCGATTTTCTGCTTGGCTACCCCGTGTTCGCTCAAAGCCAATCCGGTGATAGCGGCGGCTACATGTTCCGCACAAACGTGCGCTGGTGGGTGAACGATGATTGGCGGGTCACTCCTCGACTCACGCTGACGCTGGGAGTTCGCTATGAATACGACGGACCCTTCACGGAGAAATATGACCGGCTCTCGAATTTTGATCCCGCGACTGGCGAGTTGATTATTGCCGGCCGGAACGGTGTATCAGCGTCCGGCGGTGTCCAACGGGACCTGAACAACCTGGCGCCGCGCATCGGCTTTGCTTATTCGCTCCCCGGGCATCCCGGCACGGTCCTGCGAGGCGGCTACGGCGTTTTCTACGATGTGGAACAGGAAAACTGTTGCGAGGGGACGCGCACCAATCCGCCTTTCTCGAGCTTTCCACAATTTCTTGGTGGCAATACCACGCAAGAACTCCCTACTATTTCAATCCAGGATGCTTTGTCACCGACCCGAACCACACCGGCAACGCCGTACATCCAAGCACTCGACCTTCATCTACAGAACGGATACCAGCAGCAGGCATCGTTCGGAATCCAGCACCAATTTGGATCCAACGTGGTTGCGGAGGTCGACTACAACTGGCAGAAGAACACCAAATTCTTTGCCTCGCGCAATCTGGATGCCCCCCTCCAGCATGGCACGTTCGTTCTTCCCTACCCGCAGTACAGTGGTATAACTTACCTGTCCAATCTCGAGTACGGCAATTACGACGCGCTACTGGCGAGACTGGAGAAGCGGTTTTCACACGGTTTTACTTCGATAACCTCATTCACCTGGTCCAAGTACCTCGACAACGTTACTGCCGGCAATGCGGCCGGCGCGCCGGGTGATCCCGGCTTCCAAAATCCCTACTGTTTCAGTTGCGACTACGGACCCTCCGCCTCCGACTACGAGAAACGCTTCGTGCAGAGTTGGGTGTACAAGGTCCCCGCGCCCGATTGGAAGAGTGCTTTCGCCAGGAACGCGATTGGAGGTTGGGAAGTTTCTGGAATCTTTACCGCTCAGTCAGGCTTTCCCGTGACTCCGCGCATCTCCTTCGATAATAGCGAGACCGAAACCTATGCGGACCGGCCGGACAGAGTGCTGGGAGTGCCCATCTTCCCGGCTGGCACGCGAAATCCCTCTCAATGGTTCAACCCGGCGGCCTTCGCCGTTGCTCCACCTCTCGAATTCGGCAACGCCGGCAAGGGTATCATTTCTGGGCCAGGCTTGATTGATTTCGACGCCGCCTTGATGAGAAACTTCCGCTTGACAGAAAGGTTCAATCTGCAAGTTCGCGCGGAAGGATTCAATCTGCCCAATCACCCGAACTTTGCGGATCCCTTTCCGGACATAGACATCCCTTCGGTGGCGGGGTCAATCACCTCCACGACCACGACCTCCCGCCAACTGCAGTTTGCGCTGAAGTTGATCTTCTGAGCAACCCTTGAGCCCTAGGCGGCGTGGCTAAAGCCCCTTCTGAGGGCCATTTGAAATTGTGCTTATTAAACCTACCAAGTACCGGGGTGCCGCGTAGTGTAAGCCCCACCGGCCGGATGGTCGCCGTGCGGCAACCCTGCGGGTTGGCGGCAACGCGCGTTGGCCGGCCGGGATGACCGCTGCGGCCGCCAGGTTTTTGCTCTGCCTGCTTGGCGGGAGGAGTATTCACACGGAGGACACTCGTGATGGACCGCAGAGATTTCCTGCGCGGAGTCCTGGCAGGCTCCGTGGCCACTTCGGCCGCAGCGAAGCCCCATCTGGGAAGCAAAAGTATTTCGCCGGCGAGTCAGGCAATCGATCCCTTGGCGGAGCAGGTGACAATCTACAGGGATGAATTTGGCGTCCCTCATATCGTCGGAGAGACTGAGGAGGCGACATTCTTTGGCTACGGTTACGCTCAGGCGCAGGACCATCTCGAGAAGATGATGGCTCACTACCTGGATGCTCAGGGGCGGCTGGCGGAAATCCGGGGCTTCGACGCGCTCGGCCAGGGATATTTGCATTACGTCGGCCCTCCTGATTCGGATGAATATCGCTGGGATGGCGACTACCTGCAACGGCTGCTGCGTACTAAAAAGGGTGTTGTCGAAAACAAAGGGAAGATCGACCCTCAAACCTATGTGGTTTTGAGGGGGTTTGCTCGTGGAGTCAACGCCTATATCGAGGAACACCGCGGCAAAATACCTCGCTGGATCGAACCCATAACGCCGGAGGATGTCGAGGCGGAGGAGCGCAGCCACTATTTTCGTTTTTACAGTGTCAATGAGGCTTTGATCAAGCTGACCAACCTGCCGCGGGTGTTTCCGAACTTGGGTTCCGACCAGTTCGCCATTGCGCCACAAAGATCGACGAACGGGCACGTGATCCACTTCGAAGAAACACACATGCCCTGGGCCAATCGCTTTCAGAATTATGAAGCTCACCTCATCACTCCCGGCAAGCTTTATGCGGGTGGTATTAGTTGGTTTGGGAGCCCATTTTTCCTGGACGGGTTCAACGACCGGATCACATGGTCAGCGACGTGGAATTTCCCCAATATCGCCGACGTTTATGAAGAGAAACTTAATCCGCAAAATCCGCTTCAATACCTCTACGAAGGCGAGTGGAAAAGCATCCAGGTGGAGAATGAGACCTTTAAGATCAAGGGGCCGAGCGGACTGGAGACAATCACGCTTCCCTGCTATTACACTCACCACGGCCCTATCGTGAAGACCGATCGCGCCGCACACCGGGCCTACTCGATAAAGCTTCCGAATTTCGACGGCGTCAATTATTCCACCGGAATGTACCGGCTCATGAAGTCACAAAACCTGGAGGACTTCAAGAGCATCTTCGCAGAGCACCTTATTCCTCGCTGGAATTATCTGTATAGCGACAAGTCAACCATTTATTGGGTCGACAATGCTGCCGTCGCGGTGCGCGCGCCTGGTTACGACTGGCGCGAACCGGTCCCGGGCTGGACCAAGGAGACCGAGTGGGGACCTTACTTCCCGTTGGAGAAAATGCCTCAGCTTCTGAATCCTCCTTCCGGATTTATTCAGAACTGCAATAATCCACCCTGGCTCTCGACGGTCAATTCCGGACTCGATCCCCTTGAGCCGGCGCCGTATTATCAAATGGAGAAGCCCCAGCCTTACGAAACGGACGAAAACCTCAACCCACGAGGTGAACGGCTGCTTAAGCTGCTAAGTCAAAATAAGACCTTCACGGTCGACGACATCAAGAATATGGTTTTTGACAGCTATGTCGTGGCGGCCGACGTCATCGTCCCGCTTCTGGTGCAGGCCTACTCCAGCCCGGCTAATCCATTCAGAGATAGCCAGATGGAGCATGCGATCGAGGTGCTTAAAGCCTGGAGCCGATATTCCGCTGAAGATTCGATCGCTCAAACCTACTTGCAATTTTGGGGACGCGCCTACGAAGACCTTTTCTCGCATGAAAAGTTCTCGCGCTTTATTGATCACGGACGATACGGAATTCGTATCGATTCGGCCGAAGAGCAGGCCATGGCGCTACGAGCGCTCCGAGAAGCAATCAATCGCATCCAGGCAGACTTTGGGAAAGCGGACGTGCCCTGGGGCCAAGTCAACCTGGTGGTGCGTGGCGGAGAATTCCCGATGGACGGCGCAGCGGCGATGTTCGACGTGCTGCATCCCGACAGTGGCGAAGAGCAGGACGACGGCCGCATCCACGACAACGATGGATGGGGACACATCCTGGTGGTCGTCGAGAGCGATCCGAAAGAGATTTGGAGCCTGTTGCCGTATGGTGAGTCGGAAGATCCTCGTTCGCTGCATTATAATGACCTGGCGAAGCTGCACAGCAAGAAGACGGTGAAGCGGTTCTGGTTCACTCCTGGGGACATCCGATCCCATGCGGAGTCCGTCTGGGGCGACAAGCGCAGGATTGACCGGCTGATCGGTGGTTCTCCTGCCTAGGCGGGAAAGGCCGCGAACGATTTGACCGCAGTGCGCACTTTACCAGCCACGACTTCCTGCCTCGTTACACGCTGAGCCGGGAGAAGATTTCGATCCAAGGAGGTTTACATCATGAGACTCAAAGGCAAGACTGCTATTGTGACCGGCGCGGCCTCGGGCATAGGGCAGGCAATCGCGCAAGTCTTCGGGAAAGAGGGAGCGAAAGTTGTAGTGAACGACATTAACGATAAGGGTGGCGAAGCCACCGTCAAATCCATCGCCGACCTGGGTGGTGAGGCTACCTTCGTTCATGCCGACGTGTCGGTCTCGAGCGAAGTGCAGAATCTGGTGCGGGTTACAGTCGAGAAGTACGGTGGGATTAACATTCTGGTCAACAACGCAGCCTATCTGCTGAACTTCAAACCGGTCCTCGAAACACCCGAGGACGAGTGGGACCTTTCGATCGACGTCACTCTGAAGGGCGTTTTCTTGTGTTCGAAATATGCGATTCCCGAGATGATCAGGGTTGGAGCAGGCTCCATCGTCAACATCGCTTCGGTGGGAGGAATGGTGGGCTTTGCCGATTACGCCGCCTACTGTTCCGCCAAAGGCGGAGTGCTGCAATTGACGAAGTCGCTCGCCATTGACTATGGCAGGAAGAACATCAGGGTGAATGCAATCTCGCCTGGACCGATTGACACGCCGACCACTCCCGAAGCTCAGGACGAGAAACTGCACCAGTGGCAACGAGACATGACCACGCTGGGACGGACGGCGACGCCGGAAGAAGTCGCGTATCCCGCTCTCTTCCTCGCTTCCGATGAGTCCTCGTTTGTCACGGGAGCAAACCTTGTAGTGGATGGCGGATGGACGCTACGATGATCTGAGAGATCACCTCGACAAAACGCCATATCTTGAATACGCCTCACGGAGCGCATCTTAATCGCTCTGAAGCTTCCCTCCAGGTTTCCGGCTTGTGATACGCCGTTGCGCTTATTTCCACTGTAAACTCCTCCCCGGGCCGCAGGGACCTGCTTAACTTTTGTTCGTAGGCCTGCGCGAGGTTTAGCGCGACGCTTGTCCAAGGTTCGACGATGGCGTGATGCAGGCCGCGCCAGCCCCCGTAGTCGAGCCACAACCACAAGCACGGGCACTTGTCGAGCGGGAAACGCAGCAGAAATCCTTCTCCCGAGGACGTATCCTCCACGGCATAGTACCCATCCTCAAGATCGATCGCAAAATGGCCAAAGCAGAGGTTTGCATCTATACCCAGGACCTTGTCCATTTCCACTCTGCCCGCCGCGGCGTCCAGGATCGGCCATTCGTAGTGCTGCCAAGGTTCACCCCAACCCGGCCGGCTGCACTGAGCGGCGATTCCGTGCCGGGCGGGAATGCGCAGAACCGTGTGCTCGTTGACGGAGAAGGCGGGATGAGTCCCCCAAGTAAAGTCAATAACCATCGGCCCAAGATTCGTGATTCGGTGTTGCACTCGAACCACGGGCGACAGTCCTTCCAGCGTCACGCTCTTTACTGCTTTCACCGGGCTGATAGGGCCCAAGGCCGATAGTTGGGCCACCACATCCCTTCCCCGGCGGCCGACCCGATCGACATTCCACCGCAGCGAGCGTAATTCTCCCAGGCTTGGATAACGCTGCTCACGGAAAACGCATTCATCGCAAGTCGGGAAGAAATCATCCCACCCCCCGCACCAATAATTGGCGAAATCCGCTTCCATGGGATAAATCTGGGGAGCAATCCTCGGATTGTGCCAAAGAAAGTTCCTCCCCGTTGGCTTCCAGATAAGATCAAAAATTTTCGCGCCGAGGTCAGGAAGCACCCGCACTTTAAGCCAACGGTTTTCGAGATCGACAGTTGTCAAAGATCCCAGTCCGCGTTTGCGTACTTTGTGCGACGCCATGGAAATCAACCCCCAATCAGACTGCTCACACTGTCCGCAATGTACCGGACCCGATCCCAGTCGGCGTCGGCCGTCACCATATCGCTGACGCCGAGAACGAAGTGACTTTGGTGACCGTAGCGGGCCAGAAGATTGTCAATGAACCGCTTGAACTCATCAAGACTAGTTTTGTCCGGGCAGAGCAGGATGGACGGAATGCCGCCCCAAATCGTGATACGATCCGCAAAAGCCTCGCGGATTTCTTCCAACCGGCAGCGCGTCATGGGATAAGGGCAGAGCGAATCGGCGACGTCAAACCCGGCCTCCCGATACAAGCTAAGTAGAAGCCGGTTCTCCCCATCGGTATGCGTCATCAGGAACTTGCCCCTGCGATGTAATAAGTCAGCATAGTTGCGAAGGGGGTCCAGGAGATATTTCCGGAAAAAAGGAGGAGGAGTCAGCGTCTCGTCATAGTTGCTGCCCAGCACAACCACTTCCGCGGGTGATTCCGCAGCAGCGGCCTTAATGGCTTGATAGTAAGGCTCCATCTGCTCGGCAAGCCTCTCGACCGTTGAGGGGCAATCGTGAAGCGCGTAATAGAACTGGTCCATGGGCATTAACTCTGTCAGTATGTGCTGAATCGGGCAGGCGTAACTGCTGGTAAAAGCCACGACGATGCCTCGGTCGCCCACGCGTTCCCGCATCGTTTGATAGCCCGCAGTCCGAGGCGCCACTTTCAAGTGCGAAAAGATATAGCCGACGACCTCGAAATCAGCAAGGCTGCGGATCGCGTGCTCGGTGACATAGGGGTCGGACGCGCCGGCTGCGATCATCTCGTCAGTAAAGGCGCATGCTGTGTGGATGCTGCCCACGGGAGTATGGTATTCGACAACCGTCCGACGGCCGTAACTCAACACCCGCCGATCCACGTCCTCCAAGAGTACGTCGAAGGGCAAGACGGACTGCCGGACGATCCCGAGCGGACGGTCGACCATCTCATCGCCGCTGTAGTCCGTAAAGTCGGGGCAAACCGCATAATAAGCGACACCGAGCCGATCAGCGATTTCCATGAGAGTCAGCGAGCGCAAATCCGGCGACAGCGATTGGTCGAGCCGCCGGGCGCGATACCAGAACTCAAGTCTCGGGACAAAAGGCATGCGGTCAGGCGTTTCGCCGCGTATCGCGGCCAGAATCCTTTGACGGTCATTCATGATGGGCTCAATGTTTCCTCTCCTGGAACCGGCTCTATTCCGTTCGCTCAACTCGCAGGAACAGAGCCATAGAATGCGTTTGGCTGCATGACGCTGTCAAGGAGGTTTCTGGCAGGGTAGTGGGTCAGTTTGAAATCGTAGCGGCGAGTTTACCTCGCCAAGTGGCGGCGTAAAGCCGCCTCTACATCAAACTGACCCACTACCTCTGGCAGGTTCCCGGTTTGCGGCAAATGGCGGAAAAATGGATTACCTTTTGGTCCGTGACATTGGTGCCCGTTTTGCCGGGCTTTGCCACGACTGTGTATCCCATGCTTTTTAAGCACGTGGTCTACAGAAGTAATACCTCCCTTCTTTTCAATAAACAATGAAGCAATATATCAACTTCTGGTGTAAAGAAGGGACAGGCAGGAAATTCTGCAATGCTTTCGTCATTCGGCATCTCCAAATTCCGCTTGCGTCATCTCGAAGCAATCACCATTATCCGAGAGGACCGTGACAACGGCAACCAAAAACTCGCCTACCATGCGCGGCCCTTCGTGTTGTGCGGGATTCCCCTCCGTCGCCCCCAAAGGGCCAACTCATCCATACCCGGCACAACGGGAAGTTCTTCCTCGAGATCACGGGCCATCCCAAGTTTGGTCTTCCCTTCGGCCAGGACCGCCTCGTTCCGATTTGGGTAGCGACGCTCGCCGTACAGCAGAAGAGCCGTACCGTTCGTTTCCACAGCGCCGCTCAAATGCTCGACTTCTTTCACTTGTCCAAGGACGGCCGTCACTACGGGCGGATTGTCCAGGCATTCCAACGCGTCTTTGCAGCGACGATCTTCTTTGGTACCGAAGACGAGCCCGATAGACACCACCTCGCCGACTCCGCGCGTTTCCACTTCTTTGACAAAATCCATCTCTGGTTCCGTGACCACGACCAGACGGTGCCCGCCAACGAGGCTGCCGAAAACACGATTACCCTCAGCGAGGCATTCTACAATGAAATCGACGCGCATCGGATCCCTATTGAGCGAGAGGTTGTCGCCGCCCTAGCACACGCTCCCGGGATCTTGGACTTCTACATTTGGCTCGTTTGGAGGAGCTGGACCGTGAACGGGTCTTCGGCATACGTCCCGCTATTCACCGACTCCGGCCTTCGTTCGCAATTGGGCACGACAGAGTATCCCGCACGGCGTTTTCGACAGCTCATCGGCCAGTGGCTACGGAGAGTCAAGGCGCTGTGGCCGCAATGCCCCGTTAACATCGCACCAGACGGTAACCGCCTGATAGTTAGGTCTTCGAGAGTTTACCCTGCCATTAGCTCTGTGGAAAAATGCTGATCTCAACCCCGGCCAAGGTGTGCCTGTGTCTGTAGCAAACGCAAACGCGACATATTAGGTCAGCTTCGATTCGAATGGACATCCGCAATTCTCATCATGGGTTGTGCTTTCGTAGACGCAGACTCGGCTACTCAAGAAAACCCAGCTCGCCAGCTGCGACTTGAGTTTCTCGCAAGTCTGCGAATTGCGATCGACGGCGGTTCTATTTCACGGACCGTTACTAAACACAAGGGGATTTTCAGCAATAGGCGGCGTGGCCTACCGGTAAATACCAGGCTATTACACAGGATCTACTTATTGCGCGACTTCGAGTTTCAGCTCCGTCCCCCGATCGGGAACGCGGATCCAAACTACGCCCGCGTCCTCATCCCAGGCCCATCCTTCGCCGCTTCCTCGTAAGGCTAGCGGCGACGCTTGTTTCGCAAGTTCCGCCCCCGCTGCGGTGACATGGCGAGGTTCGGTGGTTTGGCGATGGATTTTGATCTCCAGCGAGCGTTTGGGCGGGGTGTAAGAGCCTTCACGCGCAGAAATCTCCAATGCGATGTTTTGCGCTGTTTGGGTGGCCGTCACATG
>Ga0187852_1000282_pt1 | contig 55465 bp, 26 predicted proteins | sample June2016WEW_6_40_FD_134511 | JGI IMG/M metagenome (GOLD analysis project Ga0187852, IMG submission 134511) | Peatland microbial communities from SPRUCE experiment site at the Marcell Experimental Forest, Minnesota, USA - June2016WEW_6_40 | ecosystem: Environmental > Terrestrial > Soil > Wetlands... | reverse complement strand
TGCGTGACGGCGTAGTCGCGCTTCGCGGTCTTCGAAAGATAAAAGCCGCGCAGCTCGTTGTTGAGGATTCCCGTGAAATGGATGCGCAGCGTGGCGCGGCCGGCGGGGATGGTCTTCGCGAAGGTGAGCGTGGCCTGCTGCTCTTCGGCATCGAGGCTTACCGATCCCGATTGCGTTTGGCCGTCGCGGTCGTGAATCTCCACGCTCTCAAATTTGATCTCGATCGCGTTCAGCGTAATGGCGCTCGTGGGTTCCTTGATGCTGATATCGATCGTTTCCGAGCCGGAGAACGCGGCGGCCTTCAGGTCGGGAGCGAACGCGAGGGCATAATGCGAGGGAATGACGTTCGCGGACAGGCGCTGCGCCTGCGCGGCGTGGGAAAAGCTAAAGAGAAAACAAAAGAATGCGGCGAGAGCGCAACGATAAGCGCCTTGCAAAGAAGAATTCCAGCGGATTTTCATCAAGTTCCTCGTGAAAGTGAAGCGGAGCGGCATGGCGATGTTCCGCGCAAGCAATCCGCTTTGTAGAGCGTGTTTCAAATATCGGTCTTGTAACAAGGGCACGGCTTTAGCCGGGCCGAAAGGGGCCGTAAACACGAGGGGTTTTAACCCCTGCGGGTTTCCATCAATCGCAAAACCGTCATTTTTGAAACACGCTGTAAGCATTCTAGTGCGCTGCTTCCTAATTCAGCGAAAGACAACCGCAGATTCCCTTTCGACTCGATCGCCGCGGCGATCGCACTCAGGATGACAGCCACACGTTCTTCAATCAAACTGCGCCGGGGCCAGCTTCGGCGTGATGGCGTGGATGATGAGCCATGCCGCCGGGTAGGCGACGCAAGCGATCGCAAACAAGGTCATGAAACTGTGCGTGAGTTGCACGATCGCGCCGGCGCTCAACAGCAGCATCACGCCGCCGGCGGCTCCGCACATGCCGCCGATGCCGATGACGCTGGCGACCGCGGCCTTGGGGAACATGTCGGAGGGCAGCGTGAACAAGGTGGCCGACCATCCCTGGTGGCCCGCGGTGGCCATGCCCAGCAGCGCCACTACCACCCAAAGATGATGCACGAAGGGCGCAGCGAAGATGGGAAGGATGAGCAATACGCAGATCAGCATGGTGCCCTTTCTGGCCCTATTCGCGCTCATGCCGCGGGCAATCAGAGTCGACGAAAGCGTGCCTCCGGCAACGCTGCCGATGATGGAGATGCCGTAGGCCAGCATCACCGGAACCTGGCTCTGCTTCAACGTCAGATGAAAGGTGGTCTGCAGATAGGGCGGAATCCAGAAAAGGTAGAACCACCATATGGGATCGGTGAGGAATTTGCCGATGGCGAAGGCCCAGGCTTCCTTGCACGGCGCCACGCGGCTCCAGGGAACGCTCTTGACGCGTTCGATGGGGTCACTCAGAATGAGATCGAGCTCGGCTTGGGAGACGCTGGGATGCTCCTCGGGCCGGCGATAAATGGCGAGCCAGAAGAACAGCCAGACGAATCCAAGGCAGCCGGCGACGACAAACGTGCCGCGCCAGGAGACAAACGGCGCCAGCACCGCAACCAGCGCCGGCGCAATCATGTTGCCCACGTTGGCGCCGGAGTTGAAGAGTCCGGTCGCCGTGGCGCGCTCCCGCTTGGGAAACCACTCGGCCACGGTCTTGATGCAGGCGGGAAAGTTCGCGGCCTCGCCCAGGCCCAGCAGAAACATCGCGGCCGCAAAACTCACAACGGAAAATGCCGCGCCGGGCAACATGGCCGCCACGCTCCAGAGGCAGATGGCGATTGCGAAGGCTTTGCGCGTGCCCAGTTTGTCGGTAAGCCCGCCGGCCACCAGCATGGCGATGCCGTATGCCATCTGAAACGCGGCGGTGATGAATCCGTATGTCAAGTCGTCTAAGCCGGGAATCACGCCTTCCAGCGTGGTCTTGAGATTCGAGATCACGGAGCGATCCACGTAGGCGATCACGGTGGCAAAAAACAACAGCGCACAAATCACCCAGCGCTGGCGCGTCATGCGGTCTGGGGATCCGATCCTCGCGGTCTGCGTGGCAGGTTGGCTGCCCTCTCGCGGCATTTCGTCCGTCTCCTGAGCGGTGCAAAGTGGTCTGACCAATTATACCGGGCAGCGGCGGGCGGGCCTGGGAACGCGGTCACCGGGCAGAAGGCGCGGTTCGGAGGTCTACTTTGGCGTGGGCGTCGATGGCGCGGTTGCGGCAGGCGCACTCGACTTAAGCAGGTCAGCAAGCTCCTTTGAGAATTCCGTAGTCAGATCCTTGCTTCGTGTCTGCACGCGCTGCATCACAAGCGGCATGTACTCCTGCATGACGATGGGCGTCATTTGCAACAGGTGCTGTCCTGCCGGCGTGGAGTAAAACGCGATGTAGGCGTCCACATCTTCGCGGGTGAAATGCCGCTGGTAGATTCCGGCCATGTCGTCGAGCATCTCGTCGACGGTAATAAGGTTCATGGCCTTCTCGAAATAGCTGCCTTCCAGCTTGTCCAGCGCCGCCTGCTGTTCCGGAGTCAGCTTTGTGCCTCCCGGCCGGTTCGCCGTCATTTCTTTCTCTTGTTGCCGCATTTGCTGCTGGATCATCGCGGGAAACATTTTCATCATTGACGAATATTGTTCGCGGACGCGCATCTCCTCAAATAGCTTTGCAATTTGCTCCTTTGAGGGCCGCTGATCGGGCGGGACGAGCGAGGGCGTGGATGCATCCGGCGGCGGGGTTGCGGAGGCCGCGGGCTGGCCCGCTTGCGAGCGGACGAATGGCGCTGAGAGCGCGAGAGCGACGACGAACGCAATGGCAAACAGTTTCTTCATGATTTCCTCGCGGAGTGGTTTGAAGAGGGCGATTCTGTGGTGGCGCAGACGGCTGCCCGATTCCGCAGCTGAAAGGACAAGTCATTATAACCGGCAATCGGCGCCGCGGTCAGGAAAGGGATTCTTTGCGCGGCCACAGGGAATCGAGAAAGAGCAGGATTGCGCCGATGACAATCGAGGAGTCGGCCAGGTTGAAGTCGGGGAAGTGATAGGCGAAGATATGAACCTCGATGAAGTCGACGACGGAGCCGTAAGCGATGCGGTCGTGCACGTTGCCGAGGGCGCCGCCCAGAATGAGCGCGAGCGCGACGGTGGCGAGGGTGATGCGATCGCCCAGCCGCAACAGAACCATGAATACGCCGGCCGCGACAACAAGCGTGAACGCAACCAGGCCCCAGCGCACGGCGTGAGGCGCGGCGGAGCTGGCAAACATCGAGAAGGCCGCGCCATCGTTGGTCCAGTGCGAGATGCGCAGAACGTGGTCGAAGACGGGGATGGCGCCGCCGAGACGAACGCGCCGCACTACCCAGGTCTTCGACAGCCGGTCGGCGAGAACCACGGCGGCTGAGATGAGAAGCAGCCAGGGAAGGCAGCGAGGCCGCGGCCAATTTGCGAGCCTGCTCATGCTCCGGTCTCCTCAGCCGCCAGTATTGATTGTGCGATTCGCAGAAAGACCATCCTTCCGGGGCTAAAGCCCTGTCTCATTTTTGTAGCATACGGCACGAGTAAATTCGTGCCCTTTCAAAACCGGACTTTCATCACAGGCCGTTGGGCGGCGCGATGCCCATCTCCTTGAGCGCCGACTGGCACCGGGTGCAGACGTTCTTCCAGATGCCGTAATCGGAGACTTCGGGCATGAAATTCCAGCAGCGCGCGCACTTTGTGCCCGGCGCGGGCGAGGCCGTGATCTTTGGCTCTTTGCCTTCAACGATTTCGACGCGCGAAACGTTCAGGAACTCCTTGAGGCCGTCTTCGTATCGCTTGAGCAGGGCGAGCAGCGGGCCCGAGGTTTCGATCCGGAGTTGCGCTTCAAGGCCCTTGCCGATGATCTTGGCCTGGCGGTCTTCTTCGAGCACGCGCATGGCTTCGTCGCGCACGGCGAAGAGTTGCTTCCACTCCTCGATGAGCCTGGCGGGATCTTCGGAAAAAATCTCCTGCGGCTTGGGGAAGCGCGCGAGATGCACGCTGGCTTCGCGGCCGGCGACGGGCGGCAGGTGCTCCCACACCTCGTCGGCGGTAAAGGTGAGGATGGGCGCGACAAGCCGCACCAGCGCCTCGGTGATCTGCCACAGCACGGTCTGCGCCGAGCGGCGGGCATGGCTCGTGGGCGCATAGGTGTACATGCGGTCCTTGAGCACATCGAGATAAAACGCGCTCAGGTCGACGACGGCGAATTCGTTCACCGCCTGATAGACGCGATGAAACTCGAAGGCCTCGTACCAGCCGAGGACCTTCTCGGTCAGGTCGCGGGTGCGGGCCAGCATGTAGCGGTCGAGCGGGACAAGTTCGCTCCCCGCCACGCGGTCACGCACCGGGTCGAAACCGGCCAGATTTCCTAGCAGGAAACGGAAGGTGTTGCGCAGTTTTTTGTAAAGCTCGGCGCAGCGCTGCATCAGGTTTTCGCTGGCCGCCATGTCTTCGCGGAAGTCGACGGACGCAACCCACAGGCGCACGATCTCGCCGCCCATGCGGTTGGCGATATCGACGGGATCGACGCCGTTGCCAAGCGACTTCGACATGGCGCGGCCCTGCTCGTCGAGCGTCCAGCCGGCCGTGGCCACGTGCGAATAGGGCGCGCGGCCGCGCAGCGCCACCGAGGTGAGCAGCGAGGAGTGGAACCAGCCGCGGTGCTGGTCACCGCCCTCAAGATAGAGGACCTCAAGAGCGTTCTTGGGACCGTGGCCGTTCTGGAAGGATTTGTAGGCAGCGCTCAAGTCGGGGTCCGATTCGCAGACCGCCAGCCAACTGACACCGGAATCCAGCCAAACGTCCAGAATGTCGGTCTCCTTGCGGAACGAGGCGCAGCCGCAATGCGCGCAGACTGAGACTGCGGGTAACAGCGCGTCGGCGGCAGCCGAATGCCAGGCCTCGATGCCCTCGCGCTCGATAAGACGAACCACGGCGCGGTTCAACTCCGGGGAGACGATGGGCTTGTTGCACTGTTCGCAGAGGAAGACGGCGATGGGAACATCCCAGATCTTCTGCCTGCTGATGCACCAATCGGGGCGCGTGGCAATCATATTGGTGATGCGCTCCTTGCCCCAGGCCGGGTCCCAGACCACCTTATCGATCTCCTCGATCGCAAGCTGACGAAATGTGGTTTCCGATCCGTCGGCTCGCTTCATCGGCGTTTCGAGCGAAATGAACCACTGCTCTGTGGCGCGGTAGATGACCGGATGGTGGCAGCGCCAGCAATGCGGATAGGAGTGCTCGAGGTCCGAGGCGCCCATCAACGCGCCGCGCTCCTCGAGCATGGCGACGATGATCGGATTGGCCTTCCAGACGTTCAGCCCGTCGAAGGCCGGCGGGTTGGCCTGAGGCCAGGCGTCGGGATCGAAGTGGATATGCCCGCCGGCATCGACGCGGCTGGTGGGGTCGAGACCGTACTTCTGGCCAGTGTAGAAGTCGTCTGCGCCGTGCGAGGGCGCGGTATGGACAGCGCCGGTGCCCTGGTCGGCGGTGACGTAGGTAGCCAGAACGCCAAGGATCGACCGCTCCAGGAAAGGGTGCTGAAAAGTGACGCGGTCGAGCGCAGCGCCCTTGAAGCGGGCAAGCTCTCGTGTGGGCACGAGCTGGCAAGCATCAGCCACTTGCCCGGCCAGCGCGGCGGCAACAATATAGACTACCGGCTCTGCTTCAGCCGCGCTGCCGGCGCAGGGCTCGGAAGGAGCACACGGCGCTGGCCTGGCCTCAAGCGCGACGTATTCAAAATCGGGGTGGAAAGCCACGGCCAACGACGCGGGCAGCGTCCAGGGCGTCGTGGTCCAGATGATGGTGTACACCTCGCGCCCGGCAAGCGCGGGTGCGATGGCCGCCGCATCGGAGGTCAGCCGGTAGCGCACGTAGATCGACGGGCTGGTGTGGTTTTCGTACTCCACCTCGGCTTCGGCCAGCGTGGTGCGGTCGTGGATGCACCAGTAGACCGGCTTCAGGCCGCGGTAGACGAAGCCTTTTTCAAGAAAACCAAAGAACGCCTCCAAAGTCCTGGCTTCGTAAGAACGCGCCATGGTTTTGTACGGTGTTTGCCAGCGGCCGAAGCAGCCGATGCGCTCGAACTGCTGCGTCTGCAGGTCCACGTACTTCTGCGCATAGGCACGGCAGGCTTCGAGAATCGCCGCCTTTGGCAGCTCCAATCGTTTCCGGCCGAGCCGCTCTTCAACCTTGATCTCGATGGGCAGCCCATGGCAGTCGTAACCGGGGACGAACGGTGCGTCGTATCCCGCCATGGTCTTCGATTTGACGACGAAGTCCTTGAGTCCCTTATTCAAGGCGTGGCCCAGGTGAATGGGGCCGTTGGCGTAGGGAGGGCCGTCGTGCAGCAGATAAACGGGCCGGCCCTGGCCGGCCTTGCGCAGCTCCTCGTAGAGGCGGAGCGAGGCCCAGTGTCTGAGCCGAAGCGGCTCATTCTGGGGCAAGTTGGCTTTCATCGGGAAGGCGGTCTGGGGCAGGGTAAGCGTCGCCTTCAACTCCGGCGCACTGGACATCGTAACTCCGTTCTCAGTTGCGATCTTGTTCATTCTCTAGTGTAAATCGCAGAGAGAAGATTTTCCTGGGTAACAAACCGGGCGGCTGGAGCGTCTATTGTTCGTGGAAGTGCGACAGAGGGAGAATACGGCATTGTGGAGGCTGCAGCCAATCAGATCGTCGCTTACCCTGCCGAGACAAGGACGGGCGCGGTAAAGCATAATGAAATAGATGGCGCTGTCACGGGCGCGCTCCCTGACAGGCAACGGCAGCCCCCCACTAGCGGCAATAAGGGTATTGAACCAACCAAGATGACACCGGAAGAAAAGAACGACCAAGGAGGCGCCATGCCAATGTCCGGCCATGAGCTGGATGCCTTCTTGGGGAAAGCTTTCGACGAGAGGCCCATCTGGGTCGTTCTCTGGGAGAGCATTCGGGACGTGTTTTTTCCGGTCAAGTTGCCACCCCTGGAGTTGACCTCCGAGCCGATTCCGGTGCCCGACCGGATGGCCGTCAAGCCTAATCCCTGGGCCATCGGCATCTCGACCACCGTCAACGTCGCCATCCTTTGCGTTATGCTGTTTTTCCTAGGCAGGAAGGTCATCGAGGCGGTGAAGCCCTCGCTGCTTGACACCAACATCGATGTGGGCGAGTATCAGGGGCCGCAGATGTCCAAGATGGCCGGCGGCGGCGGCGGCGGCGGCGACCGCAGCCCGATTGAAGCCAACAAGGGCAAGCTGCCCCAAAGGACACCCGACCCCATCACGCCTCCGCAGCCGCAGACGTTCGATCGTCCCAAGCTGCCGGAGCCCGCGGCCATCAATGTGCAGAAAGAACTGCAACTACCCGACAACAATATGCCGATGATCGGCGTGCATAACTCGTCGAACGTGCAGTTGGCTTCGGCGGGGACCGGCAGCGGAGCGGGCATGGGGACCGGCTCCGGCGGCGGCCTTGGCTCCGGGCAGGGCAACGGATACGGTCCGGGATACGGCGGCAATACGGGCGGCGGAGTCTACCAGGTCGGTGGCGGGATCTCCAAGCCGATTCTCATCCACGAGGAAGAGGCCGAGTTCTCCGACGAAGCCCGCCGGGCCAAGTACCAGGGCGTCTGCCTGATCTCGCTCATCGTCGATGCACAGGGCAACCCGCAGAATATCCATGTAATCCGCACTCTGGGCATGGGGTTGGACGAGAAGGCCATCGAAGCCGTGCGCAAGTATAAGTTCAAGCCAGCCCTCAAGGAGGGCAAGACGCCGGTGCCCGTGATCATCACCGTTGAGGTCGATTTCCACCTGTATTGAGGCGTTGGCTGCTTCGAGCTTGCCTCATCGATGGAAATGAGATCAGAGAAAGCGATCCCTCAGCACCTATCGCAAAACCAGGGCTGGTGTATCCCGAGGCTGCCGCACTCCAGCCGGGGCAGACTTTGAAGCCCTGCCCGTCCAAGGGCTTTTTGGGGAGAAGAGGAAACCTGAAAAACCAGGAAGGATAGACTTCAGGAGCCGGCGTTCATGGCGCCCGTGAGCTGTGTGGCTTTCGTGGGCGCCAGAACTGCACAACGGGCTTCAAGCGCCAGCACCTTGCCCCACACCCCACCCCGCTCACCCGCACCTCAGCCTCGCTGCGCTCCGATCCTGATCGGGATCCGCGGGAACACCGAACGCCGTCCCTCGGAGCGCCGATCAATTAACTCGGGTCGTCGCGATTTCCGGGGGATCTTGAGTTCTGCCCTGGCGCTGCGGCATCACCCCTCTCCCAAGAGATCCGGCCAGGACTTCGACCTCCGGTCTGTCATTCATGCTTAAGGCATTTTCGGAGATGGTGTAGTCCTTGTCGGGTTCGTCAAAGGTCGCCGCTCCTTGTGGTCGCGTCGACTTAAATGTGTGCTTTCGGGCTACAGAATTTCCGAAAATGCTATAGCGCACAAAATCAATCGCGCCGCTTACGCGGCGCGATGATGTTCAGCCTGCTTCCAGTCGTACGATGGCGGGCATTTACTGCACCGTCAGGTTAATGTGATAGGGCAGAGAAACCTGGTTGTTGCTGCCATTCACCAGTGTGCCTGTTTGCCCGCTCGCCGTCGTACAGTTGAGGGTTCCGCTAGTTGACGCAATACACTGAGTGCCCACCTGCGTCGCCGTGATGGCCACGGGGTAGGTTCCCGGCGGTGTCGTAATCTGCGCCAAGGGAGCGAGGTTTGTCGTGTTACAGGCGCTCAGGGTAACCGCGAACGCGCCTCCAACGATCATCAGCACGACCATCAACAACCGGCGCCCTTTCTCGAAGGCCTTGCGGCGGAAGAAGAGGCCGATCATTCCCACGCCAAAGATCGACGCCAAGGTGACTGGTGCAACAGAAGCATTTTGGCTCGTGGTGGTGGTGCCAGTAGTCACGTTGGTGGTGATGGTGAGGGTGACAGTCCCGACGCCGTTCGCGTTGCACCCGCCGTTTTCAGCCAACGTCTCAAACGCCGCCGCAGTGTCCGCATTCGTATCCAAATTCGGCTGCGGGCATATTTGCACCGAGTTGGGGGCGCTTGGCTGATAGGTGCTGATGACTGAAGGATAGGCAAACGTGCACTCGGCGTGCGGCGGCAGGTTGTCGCACGACAGGGTCACCGGGAAGTTGTAATCGTCCAATGACGCGCCTTTCCCCTGGAAGCCGTAGCCAAGCAGCGGGGTGAGATAGAGCGTCAGGCTCGCCGACGATCCGGATTGCACGGTCAACGAAGGCGCGGAGATAGGAGCGGAAGGAGGACCAGGAATGCTGGTATTGATGGTCACCAATGGGCCAGAAATAGCCTGGAAGAGCGTGGACGTCGAGTCCGTAGCCCCTAAGAAATTCGCATCTCCGCTGTATACCGGCGTGATGTAGTGCGTCGACACGACGGGCGTGTAGGTTGTGAACTCGGGCATTTGCAGGCAATCGGCAGTGAACGCAACCTCGGCGCCCGTGCTCGATGAGCCGTTGTTCAACAGCGTTTGAACTCCGAAGGTCGGAGCCTGCGGACACGCTTGACCCGAGTAATTCGCCAACAGGCAGTACGCCGCGCCCACCCCGGAAGGCGAGGTTCCCGGCGGGCAGGTCGAGGAGTTATCCATGAAGGTGACAGTGCCGGTGGGAATTCCGGACGCGGTATTGATAGTTACCGGCATGTTGTATTCCCAGTGGGCTTGCGATCCGTCATAGGGTGACAGGCTGCTCGGTGGGTTCGCCTCCTCCACGAACGGCAGATACGTCGGAGGATTCGAATCGCCCGTGAAGCCCGAGATGGCGGACTTGGCCACGTTCACTGTGTTGGTTACCACCGATTCGCCGTAGGCTCGATCACCCGAGTAACCCACGGTAAATGGGTCGGCCCCTGCCGCGACCGGCGCCAGAGTAAACTGGGCCATGCCCTGGCTGTTCAGCACTGCCGCCGCCGCCGCCGTCACGTAGTTGATGGCTCCAGTTGGCGTCACTGTCCAAGAGGGATAGCTCACCTGGACAGTTCCCGTGGGAGTCCCGGTACCGCTCACCGGGCTCACGGTTACCGTCAACGTCGTATTAATCACCTGAGGTCCGCTGCTCACGACAAACTTTGTTTGTGAGGCAGCCAGTCCCCGACCCGTGCCAGCTGTGTCGATCGTGATCGGGGCATTGACGGCGTTGCTCGTCGCCTGGACCCAGCCGGTCAGTTGACCCTGTTGACCGGGACCCGGGTCGAAGGTAACGACCACCTGGCAGGTATCGCCGGCCGCGATGGAGCCGCTCGTGCATGCGGGGGTCCCATCAGCACCCGTGAAGTTCGGAACGTTCACGCTGTAATCGTCGACGATCGAGTTTGTGTAGCCGGTGATCGACAGCGGCGCGTTGCCAGCGTTCGTGATGGTGGTAGTCGCCGAAGTGGACGATCCGGAACCCGTGAGTGCGGCAGGTTCGGGCAGGCTAAGAGTGCCGGTTGTGCTGACGAGCGTAACGCTGGGGCCATTGGGCGGCGTGATGTACACATTGCCCAGGCGATCCAGCGCGACGGACGAAGAACTGGTTACATCCGGCGCAATGGTAGTGGGGGTGCCGACAGCGGGAATGCGCGTGGTGCCGCTTGTTGAGGCAAGATAGATGGCGCCGGAGGGATCGACGGCCACACCGGTGACACCGCTCAAGCCGTTCAGCGGGGCTGTTGGCGTGCCCACGCCTCCGGTGAACTCATAGAGAGTCCCGCTGTCGATAACATAAAGATTGTTGTTGGAATCTACGGCTACAGCGGTCGGCTCGGGCGTCGAGGCACCCGTGGTAAGGTCGATTGTCGACTGCGCAAGAGCGCCGGGGCTGGACGCGCTGATCCCCGACAGCTTGACCACGTGGCCACTGCTCGGGTCGGCGACATAGAGATCGCCCAAGCCATCCACGGCTAGATTGAGGCCGCTGTTGCCTAGCCCGGTCATCAGGGGCACCTGGCTTTCGCCGGTGTTCAAGCCGGGCAGCGCGATGGGAATCTCATACACGGTGCCGGCGCCGCTATCGGCGATAAAGATATCGCCCGCGCCGTCAACGGCGACCCCGGTCGGGGAAGACAAGCCGGTACCAACCGATACGGGCTTGGAAGAAGCGCTCGAACCCGCCGGATACATGAGAACTGCTGGCAGGCCGGGATCTGCGACGTAGACATTACCCAGCCCGTCCACAGCAACCTGGGTGGGCGTCTTCAGAGTCGAGCCAATCGCGGATTCCACACCGGCAAACGCCTGGCCGAGCGCGCCAAGCCCAGTGCCGTGAAGATCCATCGCCGCGATCGTTGTGTAAGACTTGGCCCTCAAGGTTGCGCTGGTAGCATAACTGCCTGTGGAATTGGCGACGCAGCCCTGCGGCGCGGAATAGGACTCGGATACCGTTACTTGACTCTTGGTAACCGTCAGAACGTTGAATTCCTTCCCATTGAGCGAGGACAAGCAGTCGCCCGCAGTGTTGTCGATAATCTCGAACTCCTCGCCCGCAAATAACGTGTTACTGACGGCGAAGGTGAGAGCACTGCCTGACGGCTGGAAACTCGTGATGCTGTCACTGTAATCTGGAGCACTGCTGCCAACCGCGTCCGATCTCTGAAACAACAGCTCGGCCGAGACATTGCCTACCGCATGCGGAGTCATGGTGAGATTGACCGAGCAACTGGAACCAGCGGCATAGGCGTTCTGCATTGCACAACTTTCGCTGCTGATTGCGAAGTCGTTCGAGGACTGGCCGTTTTCCATGACTACCACGCGGTCGGGGGTTACCGCGGCGTTGAAGGCAAAGTCGACGGGCAGAGAGGTAACGGTCGTTGTTCCGACGGGTGACGCTCCGAATTCCGCGTAGTTGATGCCCACCTTGGCCACATCCGCCTGACTGAAGCTTTCCAGGGTGTAGGGCGCCGTAGTGGTCAGCGCGGCTTTTTGCGTCTGCGTGGTCGGAACATAGAGAATTTTGCGCACAGGGTCGACCGCAACCTCGCCCTGCGCGGGCACGGAGCTCAGCATTACTTGCGCCGAGGTATCCGGGGTACCCCCTGCTATCGGATTGGGATTGGGAAGCATGAAGACGCCATCATTCCCATCACTGACGTACAGGTTGCCAGCTGCGTCTGTGATCACGCCCGTCACATTGGGCAGGTTGTTATCGACGCGCTGGAGGCTGGCGTCCGAGGTAAGGTTGGTGGTGCCGTAAGGAATCTCGTAGACGCCGGGCAAGCCGCCGGAATCTTCAACAAAATAGATGTTGCCCGCAGGGTCCACGGCGATCGAAATAGGTCGCTTGGTCATGCCGTAGATAACGAACCCTGACGCGGCGCCTGCCGGGGCAGTGGGGTTGCTCCAGGCCCCGGTCACGGGCAGGATGAAAATGGCATTGCCGTCCTGGATGCCGACCACCAAATCGCCGGCGTACGGACCCTGGCCGATCGCGATGCCCCATGGCTGGATATAGTTATTGTCTCCCGATGGCACACTGGAAAAAAGGCCATACTGGGCCCAACTCGGCGCAGTGGATCCGTTGCAATAGCCGGACGATGGATTCGCGGCCGTAAGGTCTGTCAGGTTCGTCCAGGTACCGTTGGTCGCGTCGTAAGGAAACTCCAGGATGCAGTTGCTCCAGTTGCCGCCCACATAAAGGTTGTTACCGGGATCGAGGAGCAGCGTGGGGTTCTGATAGTTGTTGCCGAGACCCTTGATGGGCACGAGCGTGACCATCGGCCCGCCATTGGCGGGAAACTCAAACAGGCCGCCATCTGGAGCCCACGGAGCTACCAGCCAGTCGCCGTTGGGATCAATCGCCGTCTGAAGGATGGAATCGGCCGACGAATCCCCCCAATTCTTGGGATGGACCAAGCCGGCCGGAGCACTCGCAGTCACCGGCGGAGCCTGGCCTATGGCTGCTCCCGGCAGGTAAAGACTAAGCAGCGTCAGCGCAAATGCAATTCCGGCAAGACGGCGCAGTACGGTGAACGATGTGGTGGCCATGGCTTTCCTCCCGAAAAGAACTCTTATCGAAGCTCCGCGAGGGGCTTTGCTTCTCGCGGCTCGAGGCTTCTTTTTTCTTCTCGCTCTCCGGGAACCGCCTCCAGCTCCCGGAAAGCGCGATTTCCCTACCCGTCTTCGGCAGTCTTACTGAACCGTCAGCTGCAGGGTATACGGCGGTGTGTTCACCAGCGAATTCTGCTGGAGGGTCGATGGATTGAAGCTGATGATCTTCACGTTATAGGTTCCTGCCGGAGTTTTCTCGTTGGGCGGGGGCGGCGGCGTTGAGTATCCCGCGTTGGTGCAGGAGGCGACGCCCATGAATGCGCCGGAAAGCATGACCGCCAGGCAAACCGTGGTTAGGTAACGGCTGCATCTCTTGCGGCCGGCGATCAACCCCAGCACGCCCAACCCAAAGAGTCCGGCCAGCGCCCAGGGCGCCCGCCGCGCAAGCGAGGCCGTCGTGCCGCTGTTGACTGGCACATTCGTGCTGACGGTGACCACGATGGTGTAGGGCGGCGTTGTATTCGTCTCCCCTACGCCGATAGTCCCCGTGCCGGAATTCGGATAAGCGAATGTGCACTCCGCGTACTGAGGCAACGAGGCCGAGACGCACTGCAGGCTCACCTCACCGTTGAATCCTACCAAGGGCATCAGGTAGAGGGTCGCCTGGGCCGGCGTTCCCGCCTTCGTGGTTAGCGTTGGCGGGGTCGACGATTGAGCGGCTGTGACCTCAACGCTTGGATTAATCACCTGGAAAGCGGGTATTGCGAAGTTCACGGGGGCGTAGTTCTGGTCGCCGCTGTAGTGCGCGGTGATGTTGTAAGTGCCTGTAACAAGATTGGACAGACCGAAGTCGGCGATTCCGCTCAGCAGTGAGCTTTGCGGCTGCGTCGAATCGACCGGCTTTCCGTTCACCTGGAAGCTCACCGATCCGGTGGGTGGCAAGGGCAGCGTCGAGACTACCTGAGCCGTAAAGTAATTGCTGGCCCCATGATAGACAAAGTAGGTCCCAAGATAGTACGTATCATTTTTGGCGGCCGGGGTACAGCTGCTGGATTGCGTCCAACTCAGGCAGCCCTCGATACCCGGCGCTCCCACGGTAATCGTCGGCGCCGCGGGAGCAATCGTGAACGTCGTTTGGGCCGCGCTTCCAGCAAAGCAGTCCGAGCCCGAGCAGGGCGGATTCAGCAAACCTTCGCCTGCATAGGTTACCAGGGCGTGGTACGTTCCGCCCGAAAGATTGGTGAAGGTGAATGTGGCCACGCCTGAACTCAGCGTTGCAGTTTGGTTGTCCTGGCTAACACCGCTGCCGGGCACCTGAATGGTCACTTTGCCCTGCGGCGTGCCCGAGGCTGAGATAACCGTCACGGTAGCGATCTGGCACCCAGGATAGGTGGAGCCGGCGCATCCTGGGTCGGTGGTGTCGGCCGCGAAGCTCAATGTAATCGAGGTGGCAGGCCGAGGATCTGTGACAACGTCGGCCGAGAGCGCAATATTCAACCCTGAAGGCGCATTGGTGGCGTTGCTCGCGATGGTTGCGGTTGCAGTGTCGTCCGGGTTCGCAGCAGTAGCTAATAACTGCAAACCGAGATAGCACCAATTTCCCGTCGAGACACCGGTCGAGGAGCTGCAGGCGGGCGTGTTGAAATTGGCCGCCTGCAGGATCGAGTAGTCGCTCGATCCGGTGACTGTGTCGTCGCCGTTGTTTGGAGAAAATGCCGCCAGCATCAAAGGCGTGTTGCCCAGGTTGAACAACCCCGCATCGACTTCGTAGGGCACGGCGGGATTGATCTCCTCGTTCAAGGTATTGTTAAAGTTAATCGTGCCGTTAATGTTCAATTCCGAGAGGCCCGCAGTGGCGCTGGTGCCGTAGTCGGCATACACGTTCTCCAGCCCGTCAAGCGCCACGCCGATAGGCGGCTGGAGGCTGCCCGTCGAGCCAAAGCCGCTGGACAGCAGGAGCGCGCCGTTCGTATTAAGGTCAGCGGGGGAGCCGCAGGTAGCCTGGTTGGGAATCCACGACAGGCCGGTCGAACTGGCTACAAACACGGAGTTCGAGGGGTCGATGGCCAGCCCCGTCAGCGTCCCATATGGCAGGTCTTTGGCGACCTCGGTGGCCCCTCCAAAGGGCATCACGATCTCCCACAGGTTCGTTCCGGCGGCCACCCACACGTCTCCGCAGTTGTCGCTGGCGATCGCCGATGGCTCGCTAAACCCGGTCACATTTTTGCCGTTCGCCAGCGTTTGCAGTTCCGGCAGGTTCTGCCGCAGAAGCTGGGACTGCGCATTCACCATCTCGACCACCTGGCTATTGCTCTGATCCGCGACAAAGAGATCGCCCATGCCGTCCACAGTCAGGCTTAGTTCGCTGCCTAGACCGTTGATAATCGCGGTCTCGGACCCAGTTTGCAACTTGCCATTGCTGTAGGGGATCTCGTAGACGTTGCCGGAGTCGCCGATAAACACGTCGCCAGCTCCGTCAACAGCCACGCCCGTGGGTCCCTTCAGACTCACTCCGTTGCTGTTTCCCAGGCTCGTGGGCGTGCTGGTTCCGGCCTTATAGACTTGGATCGCTTTCTCGCCGGCATCCGCCACATACAAGTCTCCCTGGGCATCGGACGCCATCTCCCCAGGCTGGCTCAAGCCGGAAGAAACAACGGAGGTTACCGTCGGCGCAGTCAGGTTGGAAATCGCCGCTCCTTGCACCACGCCGCCTATGTAAGCGTTGCCCCCGGTTACGACGCCGCTGGCGTCGAGCATCTGCACATCGCTATCCACAAGTCCCGCGGCTGGGGTATTGAGCTGCACATAGAGTGCGCACCAGCTGAAGTCCGTGTAGGGGTTGCTCGCCGTATCCTCGGTCGCGCTGAACGCCGGATAGGTCGTGTTCGCCGTGCACGGCGGGATAGACGTGTAAGGAGCGCCCTGGGGAATATTGCCCGCGGCCGGATTGGGGATGAAAGCAAGTTGGTTACTGTTCTGCCCGAGAGCGAAGCTGGTCGGGGTCGTGGCTTTGTTGAAGGTGTAGTAAACCGTGGTATATGGCGTCACCGCCGCCGTGTCTGTATCTCCGGCGGGGATGGAGCCGTTGCCGGTGATAGCGCTCGTAGTGATCGAGAATGTGGTGCTGGTGGGGCTATTGGTGCTTCCCAGCACGTAAAAGCTGTGACCGTTGAGCGGGTACAGGGGATCGGTCGAAATCGGCGCCGAGATTGTCACCACCTGGTTTTCCGCGAAGGAATTGCTCGCTGCGGTGGTCAGGGTTAGCGTGCTGCCGGTCACTGAGAATGCCGAGATATTGGCCGGGGCCGCGGAACCCTCCGAGGACGCCGCCGCGGTCGCCATGCCCGGCTTCCATATCACGATGTCCGATGAGGTGCAGGTGGCATTTTTGGTTTGGTCGCTTGTTTCGTCGCAGGCCGGGGCATTCGTACCCTCGGGCGACCAGTTCGATCCGCCACCACCAGTCGAGATCCAGATGAAACCCCGCGGGTCAACCAAAGGAGGCTGTCCCGCGTAGACCGGCGCAATCCTCACCGTGTCACTCCAGACCAGGTTGGAGTCCGCGGCCGAACCCTCGTTGGGAATCATATACACGCCGCTGACATATCCGAGATAGCTCGCATTATTGATGCTGGTAAAGTACACGTTGCCCTGGGCGTCGACATCGACTCCCGTGAGGCCGGTGAAGGCGCCTGACCCCGTCGATCCGGCAATCACATACGCCGACTCGCCGCCTTTTCCACCCGCGGAAATCCCGTTTGGGTTACTAGCGATCTCGCTGGCGGTAATTTCCATCACCCCCGCAACTTTCGGAGCCGCGGGATAAATATTCTCAACGAAAAAGAGGTCTCCCGCGGGATCGACCGCGATAGACTTAGCGAAATCCTGCAAACCGGTAATGATGGGCGTCGCGCTGCCTATAAACGTTCCCGACGACGGATCTACCGCGACCTCGTAGATCGCATTCGTTGAGGACGTACTGAAATACAAGGTGTTGTACCCGCTCCCTTGCGAGCTGGTGTAGGTCATGAAGAGGTCCTGCGGGTTGAGCGGCGACGTAGTCCCTGGCTGGACTGGAAGGTTGGCCATCAGAGTGGCTTTGGTGAAGTCCCACGGGGTCGAGCTCGAGCCCGTGTACGGCACTTTGCAAAACTGCGCGCTGCTATAGCGACTGCCGATATAAAGGTTGTTGTCGGAATCGATAGCGATGCCCGCGTTGTCGTACCCGCCAGTCAGGTTCACGCAGGGACTTCCATTGGAAACGTTAACCGCGATCGGTCCGGTGGGGACCGAAGCGCCGGGGGCAAGCTGATAGATCGCGGGGGCGGCAGAATCCAAAAAGACGGTATAGCCGTTAGGCGCGATTTTCATCGAGTAGACCTGGTTCCACACCCCTGTCGAGCCGTGGTGGAAGGGGATAACCGAGCCGCTCAGCACATGGGGAGGACCCGACTTGAACGAAATCGGCAATTGGGCCATGGCGGCGCTCGCCGACAGGAGGCCAGCTCCGAGAACCAGACACGCGATGCGTGCGACGCTACGAAATACGATAGAAGACTCGATGTTCATACCTTGCCTCCCAAACCTCACTCCAACCTACCTTTGCAAACGGCTTACCTGCCGGCCGCTTTTCACCCCGCCGTCAGGCGCCGCCCTCTTATGAACCGCTCACTGCTCCTGCGCCGGACGGCCTGTGGCGCCAACGCGGAGGCTTGCTCAGAAACGGCTGTTAGAACGAATACTTCGCCTCAACTTCCACCAGCCGGTTCCCGACCTTGATGTTCGCCACGCCGAAGTCGGGGTACACCAACACGTTGCTGGTGAACGCTTGACCCACTGTTGCCTGGTTGAAACTCAAGGTCAGGTTGTTGGTGTTCTGGTTATTGAAACTGACCAACGGATGGTTGAACACATTGAAGGCCGCCATCCGGAGCTGCAGATTCTGTCCCTCGCGTATCGAGAAGTTCTTCAGCAAGGTCACGTCGTGATCCAGGTACGCCGGCCCGTGAATGTAGGGCAACCGGTACGCTCCGTTCGACTCGGGAGCAGGCAGCCCAAAGGCCAGCGGATTGATGAATTGATGCGCCTGCGGCCCACCCCTCGGATTCCCAACCACTGTGGGCATCAATTGCAGATCGGGCGAGCCCAGCCAGACTGTCGGATTCATTCCCGTCGTGCAGTAGTAAAAGCCCTGGCTGTTGGGCGTAGTCTTCCAAACGTATTGACAGTTCTGGTTCTGGCTCTGACTGGGCAAGGATTGGTTATAAAACTGGACACCGATCGGCATAATCCCGCCGTAGCCGAAGCCAAAATTCTCGCCGTTTTCCGACGCCAGCGGGAATCCGCTGCTCACGGTTGAGATTCCCGAAACCTGCCATCCATTGACAAGCTCGGACAGCCACCAAGCCGAACCCTTGTAAGGCCGCTGCCCAAAGTTGATCAGATAATGGATATTGAAGGTCTGCGAGCGATCGTACGGCACCGGATTGTAGTCATTGCGCAGATTGACCGGATCGACAATGTTGTTGTTCCAGGATGCCGCGGTGGCCAGGTTCTTGGCGAAGGTATAGTTGGCGCCGAAGGTTATCATGCCCGCCTGCTTGTTCCACTGCACCTGCACGCTGTTGTAGTTCGAATAGAAGTTGTGCTTCAGCGTGTAGATGTGCTGGTAGAACGGGTACGGACGGAAGAAGTCGTACTCCGGCGTATCCATGTCACCGATGCCGCAACCTCCGCATTCGGGGTTTTGAGTGGCGGTCATAGACAGCGGCAGATCTTGCAGGTGCACTTCAAACAAACTGTCCGGATAAGCCGTACCGGTCATCTCCGGGTTTTTATTTTGCGGACAGCCGCCCTCAATGCCGCAAATGATGTTGATGTCCGACGCCTCGTTGTAGCTGGAGCCGTTATAAGAACCAAGATTGATGTTGTGGCTGGCTACATAGGCAAACTGCGCGATCGAGTTCCAGGGCATGCGCTGGTCGATGGAGAAGCTGTACTGGTAGTAGACGGGGCGATTCGTATCCGACGGGGAGAGCGTATAGGCGTTGAAATCGGGCGGATTGAGGGGCGACTCGCTGTCGATTTGGTTGAACGTCAAGGCCCCGATCAACTGGCTGGTCTTGTACCCCTGAGCCGTGGCAGAGGCCAAGGCGTACGGATTGAACTGCTCCTCATTCCGGTAGATGCCCCAGCCGCCGCGCAGGATCGTATTCCCCTTGCCAAATACATCCCAGGATGCGCCCACGCGCGGAGTAAAGTAGATCGTCGGCGGCGCGTTCACAGAGTTCGATGCGCCCGATTTCTGCGAAGACCACGTGATGCCCGGCATGTTGACGCTGGAGCAGTTGCGCGTATTGCCGCCGCACTCAGTGTCGTAAAGGCTGCTTGAGAACGTCGCCAAGCCGTTGTTATGCCTGTCCACCCAAGGGCCGAGGTGCTCGATGCGCGCTCCCAGAATCACCGACAGGCGATGAATCCTCCAGGTGTCGTTCGCATACCCGGCCACGGTCAAGTAACGCATGTCGACTAGAGGCGTGAAGTTAGTCTGGGTCCAAGAGTCCGCATATCCCTCGTACATCATGGCGGTGGGATTGTAGCAGCTTCCCAGGTAATTGGCGCCCGAGCTGCGCAGGGTGCCCAGGGTGCTGGGATTCTGGCAGCCGGTGTACGGCGGTCCATTGGTGGAGGAGTATTCGAAGTAGCCGTTCACGGGATTATCCGTGAGCTCGCCCTGCGGATAGGCGCCCGAATCCGCGATGCCATTGTACGTCCCCGACTCCCCGTAGACGCCGAATTGCAGGAAATGGCTCCCCAACTGCCAGCTCAAATCGTCCTGGATAATGGGGTCGACCTTCTTGGTATGCACCTGGTTGTTATAAAAACCGCCCGGCATCTCTAAATTGGGATAGCCCTCGCCGTTAAAGCCGGCAACCGCCGGAACCGAAAGGTCTCCGCCGTTTTTGTACATGCCCAGATAATCGAAGTTGTTGCCGATGCTGTAGGGACAGGCTCCCGCCGCGCGCTCCGCCGCGCTGTTGCAGTTGTAATAGCTCATGTCGTAGCGGTCCACCGCCTTAGGATTGCCCATTTTGCCAGGCAAGCTCACGAAGGACATGGCGGCGGAAAGCTGGTTGCTCATCATGGAGCCAATGGTGCGCGAGTAGCGTGCCGAGAGAACATTCGACACATCGCCCGTCGTGACATTGCCGGGATAGGGTACGGCGCCTGACGGGAAAAACTGATTCAGATCCACCGGATCCTGCGCGATCTGCTTCTGCAGCCCGTAGACCAGGAACAGGCTGCTCTTGTCGCTGATGTTGTAGTTCAGCGTGGCCTTGAATTGCTCGCCGTTCTGGTTCTGAATGATCTGCTGGATATAGTTATAGCCGAAGGGATTTGTAAAGGGATCGGCATTGGGCAGCGGGAACCAGTTCACCAGGGCCGCACCGGAAGAATTGACATACGGCTGGGCATTGTAGTTGGTCACCGCCGTCCCGTTGGGAAGATAGTTGTCGGAGTTACACATCGACTGAATGGCGTTAGGGTTGGCGGTGCCGTCAGGACGCGGACCGCAAAGCTCGGCGTCGAGCAAGGCAGGGCTGAAATCCCCTTGCCGCTCCGCCAAGGTGGGTACCCAGCTCGAGATAGCCTGCTGATTGGCCTCGAAGCTCTGGTTGTAGTATTCGTACCCGGCAAAGAAGAACAGCTTCGGGTGACTGCGGCCGAACAGCGGCAGCGGGCCGCTTACCTGACCGCCGGGGTAGTAGTAGGACCCCGCCGGCCGCGACTGGCGGAGATAGTTGTCGTACCAGTCGTTGGAGTTGAGATCCGTATTTCTGGCGGCAAAGTAGACCTCGCCATGATACTTGGATCCGCCCTCCTTGCTTTCCGCACTGATCACCGCCGGCCCCTTGGCGTAAACGGCGCCGAAAGAGGAGTTCGTGGCCTTCACCGACTGCACCATCTCGATGTTGATCTGCTGCACCGAACCCGAGTTGCTGGCAATATCGGTGAGCGAGACGCCATCGGTGACCGTGGCAATGCCGGTTACGCCCGCGCCATTGGCCGAGAAAGCGCCCGTCGGGCCGCTCAGGCCCACCACCGCGGTGTTGTATCCGGGCCGGTTGAAGAGGCCCTGGTCGCCCGTGGACATCGCGTAGCCAGGCAACATGCGGACCAGCTCGGTCGCATCGCGGCCGACCACGCTGAGCGTGTTCAGTTCGTCGGCGTTAATAATGTCGCTTTGCTCGGCAGTGTCCAGAGCGGCAATCCCGGTATCGGTCTTGGCCTCAACCGTCACCTCGGCAGTAGCCGCGCCCACCTTCATCCGGATTTCATTATTAAAGCCGAGCTGATCGCCCGCGTGCACGGAGAAAGGCCGAGTCTTCCACGACTCAAAGCCCGCGGCTGTCACCTCAAAGCTGTACGTCGCGGGAGTGAGGCCCGCGAACGCGAACGCACCTGCGGCATTGCTGGTGGCGGAGCTCTGGACTCCATTCACCAGGTTAGTCAAAACGACGACAGCATTCGGGATGACAGCGCCAGTTGAATCCTCGACGACGCCCGTCACGTTGCCTGTTGCCTGTCCGAAAAGCGCCGATTGCGCCACCAAAAACAATGCTAGCGTCACCAGCAACGAGGCTGTTGGCCTTATCCGTGAAAAGAACTTCATGGTAGTTCCCCCGTCGGCTACGTTCCTTTGGTCCGATCTGCACCCGGTTCGCAGTCCTCACACAGTCCTTAAGATGCTTACTCAAGAGCGGTAGTACGGACGGTGTCCACGTCGCCCGCCAGACGCCGCGTTTGTACCGAGAGACCCACACGGCAACTGGCCAGCGGGCGGCACCCTCCGCATAAGCTCTTCATCCTTTGAGCGACAGAACACAGATTATCATTCTGCATTTGATGACAGTTTTTATTCTGCATTTGATGACAGTTTCTATTCTGCATTTGATGACAGGCGATTCTCACTCCCGCGAAGCAATTCTGTCAAGAGGATTTTTCTCGATTCGCCGAAGAAAAACGATTCATGCGAAGATCACGCTTTTCCGGCAGAATATGCCCTTGTTTGGCCCGCGCGTCCTCGATTTGCGGCGCCAGCAACTCCGCTCCCTGTGCTGCTCCGCTGCAATTGTGCCGCACCGCTCCATGCACGGCAGTGCGTCTAGAAGTTTGTCGCAAGTATCCTCGGGCAGAGCCGCGGTGGCTCCCGGCTTCGTATTGAGTCCCCCGCCAGCTTTTCCGGCCCGGCGCGCATAAAACGCGATTGCCTTCGGGCGCCGGCCCGGCTACGCCAGCACCGCCAGCGCCGCGGTTTCTTTCTAGTACGGGATCACGAAGAGCGTGATCGATTGCGCCAGGAAGGTGTAGCTCATTGTGCTCGTGGTTCCGCTCCCGGCGGGCGGCGTCACGCTCGCAGCCGTCTCGTGGACAATCGCGTTCAAGTTGGCGCTCGAGTACTGAAAAACCTGCGCGCTCGTGCCACTGGCCGCGGTGAAGTTCTCGAGATCGATGGTTGAGGTCAGAGAACCGTACGTCTTATTGATGACCATTACGGTGATGGCCTGATCGGAGCTTCGCTGGGCGGCATAGACGGCCAGCTGACTCTCCGCGTCGGCGCCTGACGCCCTGCTGGTCGCGTCCAGATACGTGCCGCCAAACGTGGAGTCGTTGCCGTCGTAGTTGCGGTACATCGCGAAGGCGTAGTTCACGGGGTTCTGCGTAACCAAGTCGGTCTCGTTATTGTTGCCCGTCGGCCACAGCGCGCTCATGCCCAGGCCTTCGCGGCCGAAGATACCCAGAATGTCCGCCTGCACAATCGCGCCGTTGATGGCTTCCATGCCTCCGAAGTTGTACTCGTCGATGGCCGTTTGCGTGCCGGGGTAGTCGCTGTCCACCCACGATGCGAGCATCGGGATCACCTGCGGCGCCTGCAAGGGCGGCGAGCAGCTCGTAGTGTAGTTGGGGTCGGTGGCGTAATTCGGTTGCGGGTAGTTTGGATCGGTGTAGGTCGGGTCCCAGAAGACGCGTGTTCCGTTCATGCGCGTTTGCTGCTCCTGGGTGTCGCCTGCGGTGGTAAAGGCGACGGAATTGCCGCTTCCCGACGGGTAGTCGGGCGCGAAGTAGCCATGAATGTCTACATAATCGAGCAGTCGGATGTTGTACTGCTGCGAATAGCTCTTGAATTGCCGCAGATAGTACTCAATCAGCGGCACGCCGCCGTGCGCTGCGCGATCGGTCGGGTTGCTCCACGGCAATCCGTAGGTTGTGGTAGCGCCCCCGCCAGGGTTGGTGCACAAAAGTCCGGTGTTCCAGCCTTGCTCGATGTCCTTCTTGGAATAGAAGTACGCCCACCACCAGTCGATCACCGGTCCGCTCACCAGCGCCGTAGGGTCGGCGGTCTTGATGGCCAGCGCCGTCCCGATTCCGTTGTTGGTCACCTCGTCGTAGGTGAACGGGACGGGATGCACGTCGCGATGCACGGCATCCCACCACGGTGGCTCGTTGTCCAGATCCCACATGGCCACGCCTTTGCCGCTGGCGCCCTGGCCGTAGCCGGTCACGATCGACTTCACCCATGCGCCGGACCATGTGGCATCAGCCCACGCGGTTGTCACCGCGCCCGGTGCAGGAGCGGTGGCGATGCTCGGCGGAGTTTCCCGGATACTGGTGAGGGCGGCGATGGTGTCGCTGCCGTAGATGTCGCAGCCCTTTGAACTTGTGCAGCCGCCATACCCTTCGGCGTAGTATCCGGAACCGCACTGCTCCCCGTTGGCGCTGACAAACGCGGCGTTGCCGTTCTGGCCCACCTGGTTCGGATACAACGAACTCGGAAAACTGCACGTATACGAGCCGTTGCTGACCCAGCCGAGAACTGGCACGGTGCCTAGCGCCGCTGCGCCGGCCGCATCCACGGCCGGGAAGAACTGCGTGAAATTCTCGCCGGTGGTGGGGTTGGGGAACATAAAAGCTGCACCGTTGCCGTTGAGGAAGTAGTAATCGGCAGCCGAGTTGGTCCATCCGTTCACGTAGTTGTAGCGCGAAGTGTCGTCGCCGCCCCAGCGCACGATCCCAAAATTTGCTGTCTTCTCCGAAGCTGCGTCCAGCAGGTATGAGTTCATTCCGTAAACGTAGGGACTGATCTGATGCGGATTCTCGCTGCTGTCGTTGGGCGTGTTCACGTCCACGGCGAGCGTTGGCCCCGTTGCCGCGGCCGGTGGGTTCAACGTCACAGTCGCGCTGCCGCTGATCGAGGTGTCCTGGGTGCTTGTCGCCGTCACCGTCACCGCCGCCGGCGCCGGATAGGGCGTGTTGTAGAGCGCCGTGGTGGATGTGGTGGAGGCAAAGTCTCCCTCACTCAGGCTGCCGCACGAAGGACAACTCAGTGTCCACGTCACGTTGTGGCTGTAGCTGCCCGTGCCATTCACGGTGGCCGTGAACTGCTGCTGGGTTCCGATCTTCGCGCTCGCCGGCGACACGGTGATGGAGGTAATTCCCGACTGGTTGTAGGCGGCTGTCACGGTGGTGTTGGCGTTCACTGTCACGCTGCAGATGCTTCCGCTGGTTCCGCTTGTCGATGTGCATCCGCTCCATGAGACGAAGGAAAGACTGTTGCCCGAGACAACTGCACTGAGCGCCGCGGTAAGCGTTACCTGCGTCCCGCCGTTATAGGTGAGCGGGAACGGCGTGGTTCCGCTGCTCCTGGAGTCGTTGTCGGCCGGAGACGCGGAGATTGTGACGCCGCTCGAGGGCGCGGCGGAATCGACGGTCAATATATAGGTGACCGGACTCGTCACCGTCACCGATCCGGTTCCCGAGGCGTTGTTGTAGGCGCCGAAGCTGCTGGCGTCGACCGTGTAGACGAACGTGAGCGTATTCGACCCGATGGCCAGCGAGCTGGCGGGCACGATGAACTGCGCGCTGCCGTCGCTCAGCGTTGTCGTCCCCAGGCTTGTGCTGCCGCAGGCCAGCGTCACCAAGCCGGTGGGCGTGGGATTTCCTGCGCCGCCGCTCACCGTGACCGTTACGGTGGCGCTCTCTGTCGTGGGGATGCTCGACGGATTCGGCGAGACCGTGACCGTGGGCGTAATGAGCGTGGGAGCGGCGGATACTGCTACCGAACCCGTCCCCGATCCGCTGCTATAGGTGAGCGAACTGTTGGTGTCCGGCGTGTAGTTGGCCGTCAGTGTGTTTGACCCGATCGACAGTGAGCTGGCTTGAACGTTGAACTGCGCGCTGCCGCTGCTCAGTATTGCCGAACCCAAAACCAAGCTGCCGTAATTGAGCGACACCGAGCCGGTAGGCGTGGGATTTCCTGCGCCGCCGCTCACCGTGACCGTCACGGTTGTGCTCTGGGCCGCGGTGCTGCTCGTCAGCAAGCCCGTGCCGATGTTCCATACCGGGCAGTCGCCATCCGCAATTCCACTATCGGTCAGGAGCGTATTTGCTGGGGCCGTGACCCAACTGTAGAGCGCCGGCGTCAGGTTGTCGGAAGAATAATTGCTGACCGTGTAGGTGCCGGCGGAATTGGCTTCCGAGACCAGCAGCCCAGGGCCGGAGAAATTCGGCGCAATTACCGTCAAATTCTGGACCGTGAGATTCTGGTTGCCCCCATCTAGAGTAACTGCTGCACTGTTGCCCGTCGTGTCTGTGGTGGGAAGGTTGCCCGGAATTTCTACCGACAGATTCCCCATTAAACCAGCAACGGAGCCAACCCCGCCGCTTGGCGAAACGAACACATAAGGCAGATTGTTGCCGGCGGACTGGAAGTTGTTGGCGACGTTCTCGATCGTGATGTTGTCAAGTGCCGGAGATGCCGTGTCCGGAACCCCTAAGCCGACAGCCTGCGCGCATCCTTGCATTCCGGCCTGGCCGCCTGGCAATCCAGTGACGCCATCGATGTAAATATCTGACTGAGGATTGGCGACGCAGCTACCACTTGCGTTGATACACGCGGAAAAGATCGCAACACAGCGAGAGCCATCGGAGCCCTGTGTGTTCGTGATCGATGCGCCGCGACCCGCACCGTTGACGTTGAGGATTGTGCCAGGTCCGATATACTCCCCGCCGTCCAGAACGACCCCGTCATCTCCAGTGTCCAAGGTAGTATTTAATACCTCCACACCCTGGTAAGGCCCAAAGATATGCAACCCGTCCTGTCCCCAGCCCGGTCCCGATATAAACGTATTTCCGTCGCCGGTGAAGTTGCTCACATCGGCAATCATGGTATGCCAATTTCTTCCGCCTTCCGGGTTGACAAACTTCACACCAGAGACCACGCAATTGTTGCAGGACTTTAGGATAAGTTCTTGCAGGTACAATCCGCTTCCACCGGCATTCGCGTTAACAATCGATCCCCCGTTTGCAAACAGGCCCCAACCCTGATCGCGGATGGTTTCCTGGCAGACAAGGTTACCGGACGTAATCGTACTTCCGACAGCGTCGGCTAGTGTGATCGACGTGCCGCTGTTCACGAGAGCGATTGAAGTATGGAAATCGACGGTGCTCGAAAGCGCGTCTGGGCAGTAGAAGCTTTCGTTCACATCGTTCGCGGCGCTAAAGCTCGCGGATGGACAGGTCGCGCTTTTCGATCCTGCCGTAAGCGCACAGGTAAAGGAATGCGTTGCCGGAGTTAGATAAGACGTATTTGCAGTGCAGGGACCGGCAGACAAGTTGCACGTCAACGTCGCGTTACCTATGTTCAAAGACTGCTGAGAACCCCAAACAATAGTCGAGTTGGCTGTGCAGTTTTGGCCGTAAAGATCAACCTGCGCGCCTGCGCCCGAATTCGCAAAAAGAGATGTGATGTTTAGGGCGTCACTACCCCCCGGTCCCACGCTCCCCACGCAGGTATAGGGAATGGACTGGCCGGGGGCCGTATCCGCCGTGGTGATGCTCGACGGGTTCGCCGACACCGTCACCGCCGGCGTTGCCGTCGCAGTCACCGTCACCGCACTGATCCCCGAGGAGCTGTTATAGGTCGACGAACTGTTCGAGTCCGGCGTGTAGAAGGCCGCCAGCGCATCGATGCCGGCCGCCAGCGTCCCGGCAGCAATCGTGAACTGCACGCTGCCGCCGTTCAACGTTCCGGACCCCAGGCTCGTACCGCCGCTTGTGAGCCTCACCGTTCCGGTCGGCGTCCCGCTCTCGCCGCTCACCGAAACCGTCACCGTCATGCTCTCGGCCGTCGTGATGCTCGATGGACTCGCTGAAACCGTCACCGTCGGCGTTAACGTCGTCCCGCCGCCTCCGCCCGTGCTCACGGAGTTGGTCATTCCTCCGCAAGCCGCCAAGCAAAGGCATACCGAGAAGCTCAACCAGAATCCCGCGCAGCGCCCCGCATTGCGCATCATCGCTCGAGCCTGTTCCTTCATCGGCATCGGGTCTCGTTTTCTTAGCCTTCGCCGAGTCGATTGCCCTTGCGTCGGCTGCAGCAGGCGTCAACCATCCTATCACGAGGCAGCGTTCCCGTAACCGAATGACCCCTGCGCTTCCCGTGTTGCCTCTCGCGTTTCTCTGAAGTGCCGCAGAAGCCCGCTCCATGCGCTCCCGGGGGGCCGCCCCGCTGGTGAAGACCGGTTCCCTTGCAATCTGTTTCGGCGTTGGCAATTCTCATCTTTCCCATCGCCCTCACACGTCTCATTCAGGGTTTTTCACTTGACAACCCCGAATTTCCTCGATTACGGTTTATCGTTACCAAATTGGTACATTAAATCCGCACGAAATTCAAAGGATATTCATCCACCAGTGTGCGTGCGGAACGTTGCTGGGGCGAAATTTACTTTTGAAGGTATTTTCTGTGGCTGGTTCGGCTCGATCTTTCCGAGGAAGGTAAGGCCAGATGGAAGAGATAGATGTCGCTCTCTATCCGGCCGCTGTCGATGGATGCCCAGGCATGAGCATTGGTTCGGGCGAAGAGGCTTGGCCAGGCGTTGAAGCGCGAGGGCGTCCTGGATGAGGTTTCCCGGCAGGCGTCGAAGCCCGAAACACAGTTTAATCTGACTTGAGAGCGGGGGCGATGACCGGCAAGAGGGACGATGGCGCTTCGACAAAGATGCGCCGCGAACCTGAAGCAGGCGGCGCCCCATTCAGAACGAACGGAACCGTAACTGATTTCGAATTCAACGGGCACCAGAATCGGAGAAGACCGGTATGCAAACGATGTTATTGAACAAATTGACGAGTCCAGTGCGGTCCTTCGCGGCGGGAACATGCGTAGTTCTGTTCGCCGCCCTCACCCTTTGCCTCGGGGCAGACCCGGCGTATGGCGTAGCTCCGCCCACACGCATCGTTGCCACCGGCGCCCCCGTCCAGATCGGGATCACGCATTATCCCAGCGGCAACACATCAGCGGGCTGGGACGGCGGCAATTCGCCCCTCAGCGGAACATTTGTGATCGGCGCCAACGGCAATGTGATCGCCGGCGACGGATACAACGGCACCTACGATGCCTTCGAGATCACGCCGTCAGGCACGCAGACGGTGCTGGCGTCGGGCGGAGGAGGAAACTCGACCGCAGCCGCCATGGACAAGTTCGGCAACGTTTATATAGGGCTCGGGTACAGCGGAACGATCTACAAGCTTCCCTATAACTCCGCGACCGGGACTTACGCTGGCTTCAGCGCAGTTCCGACCGCCAATTGCAGCACCAGCGGCGGCGCTATAAATGCTACCGACACGGCGCCTTGCATCTTCGCGCCCAATCTCAGCGCGTTTAACGGCATAGCTGGCCTGGCATTTGACGGAGCGGGCGATCTGATCGTCGCCACAGACTATAACCAATACAGCGGCTCCGGGAACCAAAAGAACAATAACCTGATCCTCATTTGCAACGCAGCATGCGAGACCGAGAGCGACGGACAAGGAACGAATGCGCCAGCGCAGATCTTTAGCGACGGCAGCGGCGCTACCACCCCTATGGGCGCGATCGCAGTCGATCCGTGGGGCAACATCTTTTTCACCGACGGGGCTAACGGCTCGGGCGGAGTGAGCAATCTGAAGGAAATCGTAGCAACGTCACTGGGCAACTACGGTACGCTGCCGGCTACGCCTACAGTTGTGGAGAGCTATACCAACGCCGACAGCTACACCAATGGCCTTGGAGGCATAGCGGTCGGAGCCGACGGCACAGTCTTCTTTAGCACCAACACGGATGGCATCTTCGGGATACCTCGTGCAAGCACCACACATGCTCTCAATATGAGCGGAATCTACGTGGTTTCCAATACCGCGGGCGCGAAGGCGATCACAGTCGACTCCTATGGAAACTTCGCGATCGTCACTTACAGCAACGCGGCAAGTCAGGACGCCTATGACTTCGTGCCGGCAGGCAGCGTGGCACAACTCGGATCGAGCGCGCTTAATCCTGGGACTCCGGCTACGGCGACCGTGACAATTATCGACAGCGCCGGAGCCTGCACCGGAACTACCCCCCCGGCCCTGACGCTTGCCGCCACACGTTTCGGCGCGACTACCACCGAGTACACCGCTTCGGCAGCGTCCGGCTGCTCAAAGGCTGCCGGAACCAACAATGGCACGTTTGCTCCGGCATTCCTGGGACTCGGAAGCGCTTCGAGCGCAGGAGCGGTGACTTCAACGACCATCAGCTTTGCGCCCACCGCCGCAGGAACTCGTAATGCGACGCTGACCATTACAGATTCGACGAACCATGCCGTAGGCTCAGTGGCGCTGACCGGTACCGGCCAGGGCGCAATCGCCAACGTCGATCCGGGAACACCCGTCGCATCGATTAGCACGGGCCTGAACACACCTGTATCTGCCGTTTCGGACCCGTCAGGCGATCTGTTTGTGGCCGACTCGAGCACCGGCAAAGTGTATGAGAATACAACCGCGACCACAGTCGGTTCCGGGCTTACCAGCCCCTCCTCCCTTGCCTTCGATGCCAACGGTAATCTGTTCATCGCCGACAGCGGGACGGGGGCAGTCTACGAGATTCTCAACGCGGGCACTACGGGCGCATTCGTGCCCGGATCGCAAGTCACGGTCATCGGCGCAGGAGAATCGATTGGCGGAGAACCGTTGGAAACCCCGGAAGGGCTGGCCGTCGGTCCGGATGGCACGCTCTATATCTCCGACTGGACCGAAGGGCGAGTCGTGGCAATTAACCCGGCCACTGGCGTCGGCGGCCTGACGGTGGCGGTAGGTGCAAGCGGCTTGCTGACTCCGCAAGGACTCGCGGCAGATGCCGCTGGCAACCTGTACGTGGCAGATCCCGGCGCGGGAGAAGTCTTTATCTTTTCCGCGGCGGGCGTTGAATCCACGCTGAGCAGCGTTTCGGGTGTCACTAAGCCCGTGGGCGTTGCTGTGGATGCGTCCGGAAGCGTTCTGATTGCCGACGGCCCGACCGGCAACATCGTCCGCGTTCCCAGTTGGAACGACCAGAGCCAGACGGCGGGGCTGACTCCTTCCGAGGCGATCACCCTCGAAACCATTTCTCCGCAAGTGAGCTCGCTGGCGATGGATTCTTCAGGCAACATCGCGGTAGCCAGCACCAGCGGCAAGGCTGCCTATGAGATCCAGCGCAACGCGGGCTCGATCAACCTGGGCCAGGTGCCGGACGGCTTTAGCAAGAGCGGCACCGTCTACCTGATGAACGCAGGCAACGAGCCGGCGACTGTGGGGTCCGTAACTGAGCCCTCGAACCACAGTTGGATCACGCTGGATCCGGCGACGACAAACGGCTGCCAGCCGGGTACCGGACCCGCCGGAGCATGGTGCATGTTAACGGCTACGTTCGCGCCGCCGACGGGGTTCGCGACCGGATCCCTGGTCAGCGACACGGCGAAGATTGTCGTGACCACCCCGTCGGAGCAGATCCCCGTGACCATCTCCGGCACGCCAACGTCATCGCCGGCTCAGCAGCAGGTCGTTAGCTTTAGCCAGCCCGCCTGCGCCACCACCAACCCGACCACCTGTTCCGGCTACGTTGGACAGCAGGTCACGCTGAGCGCCACGGCGATCGAGGGGTCGACGGCGCCGAACCCCGGGACACCCACCGGGCTGGCGGTGAGCCTCGGCAGCACATCTCCGTCCAGCACTTGCACCCTCTCTACCACTACCGCGTCTGGTAACACCTACTCCGTCACTATCACCTTGAATGGGGCCGGCACTTGCACCGTCAACGCCACCGCGGCGAGCGGCTCCGGACCCGGCAACACGCCGTTCGGTCAGGCGACGGCGCAGGTACCCATCGCCGTCAGCACCATCACCACGCGCGGCGTGCCGGCGCTGGTGGTGAACCAGGGGACTTTCATTGGAGACATTTCGGGCGGCTTTACCAGCGGCAATAATCCGGCAGGCGGCTCTTTGGCCATCAACACCGTCAACGGAGACGTAATCGAGGGCAATACGTACGGCAACGCTACCCAGATTTGGGCGCCGTCGAGCAGCAACGGATACCCGGTAACCTACACCGTGACAAACGTCGGTACATGCAGCGAGGTAGGGAGCGGTACAGGCGGCACCTCCGTCGATCTCTCGAACAATATCTATGCCGGGTGCATCTACTGGAGCCATATTTACAAGGTTCCATTTGTCAGCGGCGCCTATGCCACAACGGTGCCTGCTGCGGTGCCACAATGCGCAGGCGGCGCCGCGGATACGACTCAGTGTTACATCAGTCTGGGCAGCGGTCTGGCTTACGGCGAGACCGGAGTCACGGCGACACTCTTTGACGCCAATGGCAACCTCTATTTCGTCTCGGAGCCATCCGGCGCAGCCGCCCATAAGGGCCTCAATGGCGTCTACATGATTCCTGCGGCGAGTTTGGCCACCATCAGCAGCGGCACCGCAAACGTAACCCCGCTCTACACCTCCGACGTGGATACCATCTCGTCGATCGCATTGGACGCGAATAACAACCTATTCTTCACCGATTCCGCTTACGTATCCGGGGATATGTCGAGCAGCGGGTCCGCCAGTTCGAATCTCTACGAATTGGCCAACACCGGGACCGCAAGTGCACCGACCTACACAAACTCAGCAAGTGCGCCGGTGCTCCTCGAGAGCTACACAGACTCCAGCCCCGGAAACTACGACGACATCATGAGCGGCGTGGCTGCGGACCAGACAAATGGAATCGTCTATTTCTCAACCAAGTCCGATGGGATCTGGGCGTTCGCGAACAACGGCACGCCGTTCACGGCTACCAGCTTGCCCAGCTTCTATGCAGCCGCCGGGAATAACGGCACCACTTCCGACCCCGGTAATATGACGGGTGGAAAAGCGCTGGCGGTTGGTCCTCATGGCTCGCTTTACGCAGTCGGATACGATCCCGGCAACGGTTATTCCGACGACCTGTACAAGTTGACGTTCGGCGGCACCGCCTCGCCGATCACCACGCAAGTCGCGGCATTCGAAGGCGCGGTCACCACGGGTCCGGCAGTTGTGGTGGACAACGCCCTCCCGTGTACCACGGCCGCAAACCTGGCCTTTACGTTCACGGGCGCCGACGCGTCGGAATTCCTTGGCAGCCAAGGCTCGGGTTGCACGTCGATTGCCGTAGGCGGCGGTACGTTCGGAACTCCGATCAACTCGGCTTCGAGCTATCGGGCGACGATCAGCTTCAATCCCCAGGTAGCCTACGCTTCAAGCGCAACCATGACCGTGAGCGACATCGCTAACGGCGGCGAAGGCACTGCGACAGTCAGCGGCTATGCCATGACGACGCCGCAAACCATCACCTTCACCGCGCCGGCGACGGCAACCTCCTATACCTATTCGCCGGGGATGACCATCACCATTCAGGCGACGTCAACCGGCGCCTCGAGTGGCGCTACGAACGCAATGCAATTCGCCATCGATCCATCGAGCACCGCACAGGGCACCATCTCCACTCCTGTGCTGAGCAACGGCGTCTGGTCGGCCACTCTGAACGTTACCCAGGCCTGCATTACGGCCACGGCAACCGCGGCCGACTGCCAATTCTTGATCGATGCCTCCCAAAGTGGCGGACTGGTGAACGGCGTCTACTACCAGGCGGCCAGCGGTCAATCTCCAGCTATCACCATCAACCAGGCCACGCAGACCGTCACCTTCCCGCCGATTATCCCCTCGACGTACGTATACACTCCCACCCTGACGGTCCCGCTCAACGCCTCGTCGAGCACCGCACTGCCGGTGATTTTCAAAGTCGATGCGTCGAGCACCGGCAACGGCACCATCTCCGGCTCCACTCTGACCGTTACTCAGGCCTGCAATACGGCCACGCCAACCTCCACGCTCGAGTGTACGATCGTGATCGACGCCATCCAGGTGGGCACCGCCGATTATCTGCCGGCACAGGCACAACAGAGCATCGTGGTGAACCAGGCGTCCCCGACCATCACTTTCACACCGATCACAACGCCGATCTACTTCATCGCGACATCGCCGGGAGTCACGGGCGGCATCGCGGTCCCAGTCTCGGCAACCAGCAGCGGATCGAATAATCAAATCGTCTTCAGCGTGGATCCAATGAGCGGCATGACGGGGAGCTTTAGCAATTACTCCGTCAAGGGAACCACCACCGCAGCCACGCTGACCATTCCTCCGGTTCAGCCCAACAACGCTACCTCCGGCACGATCATCATCGACGCCACGCAGGCCGCCAGCGACAACTACGCTGCGGTGACCTACACGTATCCCGCGCCTCTGGCGGCGCTCTCCATTCTGCCGCCGCTAACCACGCAACTCATCAGCTTCAACAATCCGGGGACTCAGGTTGTGGGGACGCCGATGTCGATCTCGGCCCTGGCCACCTCCGGCCTGCCGGTGAGCCTGACATCCACTACCACCTCGGTGTGCACCCTCTCCGGCACGACGGTTGCTTTAGTCTCTGCCGGCACCTGCACCATCGTGGCTACACAGCCCGGCGATAGCAAAACGTACGCCGCGGCTCCTTCAATGACGCAGAGCTTCACCGTCAACTCCTCCGGCCAAAACCCCACCTTCACCGTAGATCTCTCGCTCTCCGCGTTGACGCTTTCGCCGGGAACCTCCGGTACGTCGCAGTTGACCGTCACCTCTACGAATAACTTCACTGGTTCGCTGATTCTTTCCTGCAGCGGATTGCCTTCGGGCTATACCTGCAGCTTCAACCCGAACACAATCACCATCTCCGAAAACGGTGCGGCAACCTCGACGATCACCGTGACTCCGCCCGCATCCGCTGCCCTGGTTCGCCATGGCACGCGGCCGCTGGTTCCTTTCACGGCCCTGGCTGTCGCGCTCTGCTTCTTCGGCTTCAAGAAGCGCACGCGGCTGCAACTGCTCGTGGTCCTGGCGCTGGGCTTGACGGCGCTGGGCGCCCTCTCCGCTTGCGGCGGTACGTCCTCTACTACAACGACCAAGTCCACCACATCGACTGCCACGATTACGGTTTCGGCGTCTGGACTGTCTGGGGCCTCGGCATTTGTGAAGCAGAGCACGACCTTGACCGTTACCCTCGAGTAGAACCATTCATCTAACCTGCATAACAAACGGGCCCCTCCACAATCGTGGAGGGGCCCGTTGTATTTGGGCGTCGTCTTCGTCAGCAGTTGCTCTATGCGTGGGATCCCCGCCGTCCCATCTTTGCTTCGGGCAGTCTTTCCCGCGCCGCTCCCTTGCGAAACCGGATCATTAACCGGATCGGAACCTGTCGAAATCCAGACAGTTTGTCAGAGATTTGCCGGTTTTGGCGGCTAAATCGAGAAGCCGCGTAGCTCCCAGCGCCCTTCGCTTCGCGAACACTCGTGAGCAGCGGTCACGCCGTCATGCGACGGCGAAATCAATTCGGCGTGCCCGTGGTCTCGTCGCGGCTGAAGCGGCACTCCTGGCACTGGCAAACGCGGCGCAGATACTCCCACGAATAGATTCCGCCGGAGTGGCCATCGGCCCAGTTGAACTGGATGGCGTACCGGCCCACCGGATGCACGCTTGCGGGCTTGGGCGGCGGCGTGTACATAGGCAAGAGAGCAGCCGACTTAGGCTGGGGCTGGCCCGGCTTGCGGCCTTCCTGTTTGCGCTCGTCTACGCAAGTTGCGCATGGGCAGGCCTCGCGCAGCCAGGCAAAGCTCCACGCGCTCCTGTGGCCATCAACCCAGTCGATCTCCAGGCCCTTGCCTTCCGTGACCAGCACACGCACCTTTTCGGGCGTGATAGCAATCTTCGGCAGCGGCTGATTGCGCGGCTCCTCGTGCACCTGTTCTTCCTTCGTCGCGAAACGAATGCCTTCGTGGCTCATAAGGACAGTTTACAAGGGTCAGGTTTCGGGGGGCAGTGGTCAACGGTCAAACGTCAGCGATCAATGCGCGCCCACATGCGCATTTGAGCTCGAGCCCACGATGCTGAGTGCCAGGATGTTGGCATCATGTCCACAGACAGCCCAAATCAGGTTTGGAGGGTTCCTCCAGAGCTGGAACAGCCCGCGCCGCAGCGCCCTCCACCCATTGGAAATGGTACGTTTGGCTGCTAACTAAACTGCGAAGTGCGCTCTTTCGTGGTTCATAGCTTCATGTGACGGGACCGGGCAGAGCAAAAAAATCTCGCGCCCATCGCACGGCTTGAAGTATATTCATATTCACGGCTTTCTGGGCCCTTTTCCCCGGTTTTTATTCGCTCATTTTCCCGGTTTCCCCAAGCGAGTGGCAAAGCGGAGGTCTCTCATGTCCTCGAGAACCAGTCGAGCGCTGATCTTCAGGATTGCGCTTTATGGCAGCGCGATCATTCTCATTCTGGCACTGTGGGAGGTTCAGAGAGTCATCTCTCAGAGCTTCTTCGAACCCGCGGTCACCGACGGCAACTTCGTCAATAAGAGCCAGGTCGACGCTCTCCTCGGTCAGAGCAATCTCCTCACTACCCTCTGCACGGGGCTGCTTGGAGCTCTGGGCTTCTTCTGGATCCACGGACGCGATGCAGGACGTTGGACAGGGGCCAAGTGGCTTGCACTCGCCAGCGCCGCGTGCGCCGTCCTCTCGCTCGTGTTTGGCTATATGGTCTATCTTGCATTGCTCGACATGTTGAGGGGCCAAATGTTCGATCTTGCCATGCCTGCGATGTGGGTGCGGTACGCCCAGTTTTACTGCTTTCTTCTGGCTGTCATGCTTTTCGGCGACTTCGCCTTTCAGAATCTAAACGTGGAGGATGAAAATGGGCCTAAGAAACAGTCAGCGAACGATTGAATTATTTCTTTGCTGGACCTTCATCAGTCTCTCCGCTGCGCTGTCGCAAGCCCCGGGGTTCAACGGAGGCAGACTCGTGATTCAATCGGCTCCGCATACCGGCGCGAACATCTTCATCGGCAAGAAGCCCACCAACCGGCAGACAAATTCTGCCTTCGTGGTAGGCCAAGGCACATATTGGGTGGCCGTAACCGGAGGCCCCGATAACCTCAACTGCGGCGGCGATGACGGAAAAGTGCAGATCGCTTCGGGCAGCGTTGTGACTCTCACTTGCACCTCTCGCGGCTTTATCCGCCAATAGCACTTCAGGCCCCCAACACCTGAAACCTGACACCTGATCATTGGTTCCAGAAAAACCACGCCGCCATCCCCAGCCCGATCGCCTGCCACGAGGCCGCAGAGCACCCGTTGCGGAACCCGCCGCGCCAGGCTCGCAGATGTGTCTCCGCCAATCCCGGCCGCCGCCTGCCCACCAGAGCGGTTCCAGAATTCTCGTGCCCCAATAATTCTGTGAAAGGTGGCGTTTTCTTGAGGAAAACGCCACCTAGCGTCCCCGCTCCTGGGTACAGCAATTCTGGAACCGCTGTAACGGCAAACGTGGAAGCGGCAAACAGGAGCCGCCACGGGGACAGTCGCATGAATATCTTCAAAGGCTGTGCGGTTTTTTCGCTTTCGGGTGGCCAAAGCGCAACTTGAGGAAGAGAATCGCCAGAGCCAAGGTGAGCGTCACCGCATTGGCCGCGACAATCGGCTCCGAACCGATTCCGATCCCATAGATAAGCCAACAGAAAACTCCGAAGCTGAACAAGAGAAACATCGCGAGCGAGATATCGTCAGCCGACTTGCGCCGCCAGACGCGGATCAACTGCGGCAGAAAAGAGACCGTGGTCGAGAGCGCGGCGCAAGAGCCGATCGCCTCGATTACGCCCCGCGATCCGGAAAACCGCGCCAGCATCATGAGTTCCTCCAGAAGAACCACGCTGCCATCCCCAGCCCGATCGCCACCACCAGCCCGCGCATCACGGGTTGCGGAACGCGCCGCGCCAGGCTCGCCGATGCGTAGCCGCCGATTCCCGCCGCCACCATCGCGGCCAGGCAGAAGCGCCACACCACCTGCCCGTCGACGATGAAAATGGCAAACGCAATGCCGTTGGCCATCAGATTTGCCACCACTTTCAGCGCGTTGATGACGTGGATGTCCTCGTAGCCGAGGAGCGCAAGCAGAGTGATAAAAAGAAATCCCGCTCCGGCGCCAAAATAGCCCACGTAAACGCTCACCACGGCCGTCGCGGCAAAGAGCGGCAGGCGGCGCGGCGCATGGACCTCGCCGTTCCCGGCGCTGGCGTGACGCTTGAGCTTCAGCCGTTCCAGGGCACGCGTCACCGGGCCGCTCACGGCAAACGTAGACGCAGCAAATAGCAGCAGCCACGGCACCAGGCGCATGAACGTCTTCTGCGGCGTATTGAGGAGCACAACCGCGCCCGCCATGCCGCCTATCAGCCCGGCCAGCCCCATCAGCAGCGCCGTCCGCAGGTTTCTCCGCACATCCGGCCAATATGCAGCGATCGAGGTCAACTGTCCGGGCCAGATGGCCACGGTATTCGTAGCGTTGGCCTGAACCGGAAGCATCTTCATTCCCAGCAGCGCCGGAAACGACAGAAACGATCCACCGCCCGCGACCGCGTTCAGCACGCCAGCCAGAAATGCGGCCACCACGAGCCACACCCAGTGCCAGTTGATGGTTGTCAGAGCGCCGCCAAGATCGGACATGAGTCTCTATTGTAGAGTGCCGCCGGCCTTCGCAATTCTGGCCTCGTCGGGCGTTCTTCGCCGACCTTTCTCGCGAGGCAGTGGCGGCAGAAACCCTCCGCCTCACCCTTCAGGAACGCACAACTCCAAGCGCAAGCGCCAATATGTTCCTGTTAAATGATTGAAAATAAATACTATATAGAAAAAATAGAAATATTAGCATATAACACTCATATTTTCTTAATCGTTTGTGCTATAGTCTCATCAGATAGGTTGAGCGGCCGGGACGCAATCTCCCGCCCACCTACAGATTTTGGATTCACCAGGAGGAATTGATTATGGCAATCACCCGTTGGGACCCATTCCGTGAAGTTGTTGCTCTGCAGAACCGCATGAACTCCCTCTTCGGCAACCTGAACAACGAGACCGAAAGCGCGTTGACCACGGCCAGCTTCGTGCCCGCCGTTGACGTTTATGAAGACGAAAAGAAGGTCGTCCTCAAGCTCGAAGTCCCCGGCATCGCCGAGAAGGACCTGGACGTAAGCGTTGAAAACAACACCCTCACCGTCAAGGGCGAGCGCAAGTTCGAAAAAGAGGAGAAGGAAGAGAACTTCCACCGCATCGAGCGCCGCTACGGCAGTTTCTATCGCGCCTTTACGCTGCCCTCCACCGTCGACACGGAGTCGATCGACGCCAAGTACGACGCCGGCGTGCTGAAGCTGGAGCTCAAGAAGAAGCCCGAAGCCCAGCCCAAGCAGATCAAGGTGAACGTCAATGTGGGCAAATCGCTGGCGGCGTAAGAGCAGCTTTTAGCTCTTAGCTATTAGCTGCTTTTGCCAAAAACAGACCGCTTTGTTGCAAGCTGCAATGCGCCGGGATGGGGAGCTTTCATATTCCCGCCCGGCGCGTTTTGTTGATAAAAGAGCACGTTCAGGCTCGACACTTCGATTCAGAAAGGACAAGCTAAAAGCTAAGAGCTAATAGCTAGGAGCCGCCTCTATGGCCATTCGTTGGGACAAATTCACCGTCAAATCGCAGCAGGCGATCGAGCAGGCGCAAGCGCGCGCCGCCGAGCTGGGCAACCCCGAGTTGCAACCCGTGCACCTGTTGCTGGCGCTCATTGACGACCGCGAGGGCGTGATCCCCGCCGTCCTCGAAAAGATCGGTGTGCCGATTGAACGCCTGGAGCACGACCTCCACCAAGACGAGGAAAAACTGCCTCGTGTGGCCGGCGCGGCTGCGCAGCCCGGCATGAGTCAGGCGCTCAACAAGGCCCTCGAACATGCCTTCCGCGAGGCCACAAACTTCAAAGACGACTACGTCTCTACCGAGCATTTGCTTCTCGGCATAGCCGGCCTCAAGAGCGATCCCGCGCGCGACGCCCTGGTCGCTCTCGGCGCCACCCGCGAGGCCATTCTCAAGGCGCTCACCGCTGTGCGCGGCGCGCAGCGCGTCACCGACCAGAATCCCGAAGCCAAGTTCCAGGCTCTGGAAAAATACGCCAAAGACCTGACCGATCTTGCGCGCCGCGGCAAGCTCGATCCCGTCATCGGCCGCGACGAGGAGATCCGCCGCGTGATCCAGGTGCTGAGCCGCCGCACCAAGAACAATCCCGTGCTCATCGGCGAGCCCGGCGTGGGCAAAACCGCCATCGTCGAGGGCCTGGCCCGGCGCATCGTCTCCGGCGACGTGCCCGAAAGCCTGCGCGACAAGCGCGTGATCGCGCTCGATCTCGGCTCCATGCTGGCCGGCGCAAAGTATCGCGGCGAATTCGAGGACCGTCTCAAGGCCATGCTCAAGGAAATCGAAGAGTCGAATGGGCAAGTTGTTCTCTTCATCGACGAGCTGCATACCATCGTCGGCGCGGGGGCGGCCGAAGGCGCCATCGACGCCTCGAACATGCTGAAGCCGGCTCTGGCGAGGGGCGAGCTGCGCGCCATCGGCGCGACGACTCTCAATGAATATCGCAAATACATCGAGAAGGACGCGGCCCTGGAGCGCCGTTTCCAGATCGTCTACGTGGGCGAGCCCAACGTCGAGGACACGATCGCCATCCTGCGCGGCCTGAAAGACCGCTACGAGCAGCACCACAACGTGCGCATCAAAGACGCGGCGATTGTAGCCGCGGCCACGCTCTCGCACCGCTATATTTCGGACCGCTTCCTGCCCGACAAGGCTATCGATTTAGTGGACGAAGCCGCCGCGTCGCTCTCTATCCAGATCGGCTCCGTGCCCACCGAGATCGATCAGTTGGAGCGCGAAGCTACGTCGCTTGAAATCGAGCGCGCCGCGCTCAAACGCGAAACCGACGCGAACAGCAAGGAGCGGATCAAGGCTGTTGAACATGAGATCGGCAACCTGCGCGAGCAAATCTCCGCACTTCGCGCGCGCTGGACGAAGGAGCGCGACGCCATCAACCGCATTGGCGAGCTGAAGAAGAAGATTGAAGCGTTGCGGTTTGAGATGGAGGAGCAGACGCGTAAGGGCCAGCTCGATCGCGCCGCGCAGATCCAGTACGGCGAGCTGCCCAAGCTCGAAGCCGAGCTGAAGCGCCTGGATGCCGTCCAAGACGGTAAGGGCGGAGCCCCGCGCATGTTGAAGGAGGAGGTCGACGAGGAGGACATCGCCAAAATCGTCTCCAAATGGACGGGCATTCCCGTCAGCCGCATGTTGGAGGGCGAGGTGAAGAAGCTCGTCAAGATGGAAGAACGTTTGCGCGAGCGCGTCATCGGCCAGGATGCCGCGCTCAGCGTGGTCGCCAACGCCATTCGCCGCTCGCGCGCCGGCTTGAGCGATCCCAAGCGTCCCATCGGGTCTTTTATTTTTCTTGGACCGACGGGTGTGGGCAAGACCGAAACCGCACGCGCGCTCGCCGAGTTCCTGTTCGACGACGAGCAGGCCATGGTGCGCATCGACATGAGCGAGTACATGGAAAAACATGCTGTGGCTCGCCTCATCGGCGCGCCGCCGGGCTACGTGGGCTACGACGAGGGCGGCCAGCTCACCGAAGCGATTCACAGGCGGCCCTACGCGGTGATTCTCTTCGACGAGATCGAAAAAGCGCACCCCGATGTCTTCAACGTGCTTTTGCAGGTGATGGACGACGGGCGTCTGACCGACGCCAAGGGCCGCACGGTCGATTTTAAGAACACGGTGCTCATCATGACCTCGAATCTGGGCGCGGCCATGCTTGCCGGCGAGTCGCTCAAGACCGAACACGATCTCGAAATGGCGCGCGAAAGCGTGATGCGCGTGTTGCGCGAACATTTCCGGCCCGAGTTCCTGAATCGCGTGGACGACATCGTGATCTACAGGCAACTGGGCAACGCACAACTGAGCCAGATTCTCGACCTGCGCCTGAACGAGGTGCGCAAGCTGCTTGAAGATCGCGCCATCTCGATCGAGCTCACCGAACCGGCGCGGCAGTTGATCCTCGCCGCAGGCTCCGACACGGCCTACGGGGCGCGCCCGCTCAAGCGCGCTCTGCAGCGCATGGTGCAGGACCCGCTGGCGATCAAGATCCTCGACGGCGAAGTGCTGCACGGCGCGCACGTGAAGATCGACGTCGACCGCAAGTCGAACCAACTTGTGTTCGAACCCATGGGCCGCGAAGCCATGGCGTGAGCGCAGCGAGTCAGCAGGTCAGCGAGCCAGCAAGTCAGCGCAAAAGCGAAACAGGCTCCGCAAATGCGGAGCCTGTTTGATTTGGATCGCTGTGCCGAGAGCAACACTCAGTTTCGGTCATGCAACCTTCGATCTGCGCTCTTCTTCCACGCGCAGCGCTTCGTGAATGATCATCTTCAAGTAGGTCTGGTAGCGCAATCCGCGCTCATCCGCCTGTTCCCGCGCCTTGGCGATATCGGCCGGATCGAGGCGAATGGTTGTAGTGGGCAAAGCAGCACGCTTGGCCGCTGTCCCAATACCAAGCCGGCCCTCGGCTTCGGCCTTTTTGAACTCGTCAAGCAGAGCATCCTCGTTGGCCTTCCACCAGGCGGCTTCTTCGGCTTCACTCGCGAATGTCTTGTCCTTCAACTCTTCCAACATCGCCGTTCCTTTTCAGTGTTGCGAAGTAGCGCCGGTAGGCTTTATTCGCGGGCCAGGCCGTCACCACCCGAATCCGATTTTCAACCATGGTCGAGATCGCCACAAGAACGCGGCCCTGATCCGTCTCACCAATCTGCGCCAGCCGCTCCTCGCCGTTGCGGAGTTCCTTTCCAATGTCAACCGGCCGATTCAGAATGGCCTGCTCGGCCTCTCCCCTTGTGACACCATGTCCGGCGATATGAGAAATGTTTGCGTCGTCCCAATCAAACTCAGGCTTAGACATTTCCTGTTTCTCCATAGGCGATGCGCCGATTTGTAGTTATCGCGTCTCGGCGCTTCCACCCAGGCAATGAACGCATTCACTCCTGAGACCCAAGGAGCCAATCCCTTGGGAATTAACGGCTTGCGAAACAGGGCATTGCTTGAAGCCACAAACGCTCCAAATAGATCGTAGCTACATCGTAGCTATTTGTCAACTACTACCTTGTGCCCATCCTAAGCGCGGTTGTCTGCGCCTAGGGCGGGATCGCACGAAACCCAATCAGGTCAGCTAACCAGGCTCCGTTTGCGCCGGAGCCTGTCTTGTTTCCACAGCGTGGCTGAGTCCGCGCCCTCACTTGGCCTGCACCACGTACAAGGTGATCGACATCGCGGGGAAGACCTGACCCTTGAGCGCGTTCGTCTTGTCCTTCTTCGATACCCGCGTCACACTCGCGTCGGGCAGCGCGCGAATCTGATTCAGGTCGGCGCTGCTGTACGCAAACACTTTGACACGCTTGGCGGTTTTCAGTTGGGTAAAAACAACGTCCGACGTCAGATTGCCGAAGGTCTTATTGATGACTACGATCGTGACCGCATGGTCCGCGCTGCGCAACGCAGCATAGACGGCAAGCCTTCCCTGGTCGCCGCTTGTGGCCTCAAGACTTGTGTCGCCGAACTCTCCACCGGCATCGTCGTAGTTGCGGAAGATCTTGAACGCAAACATCGCCGGCGAACCCAGCTCCGGCGCACCCCAAAGCGCGCCCAGGTCGAGCCCTTCGCGTGCGAAGATTCCCAGAATGTCCGCCTGCGCCACGGCTCCGCTGATATGTTCCTGTCCGCCCCAGTTGTATTCCGTAATCGCCGTTTTCGTGCCGGGATAATCCGCCGCGATCCACTGCTTCATGCGGCGGATCATCATGGGCGGCATGGTCCCGGCATAGTTGCCCGGGTCACGCAAACGCGGGTCGGTGTAGGTGGGATCCCAGAAGACGCGCGTCGAGTTGAGAACATCTCTCTGCTGCGCGCTTGTGCCCGCGGGTTTGAATCCTGCATCGTTCGCCGCAAAATAAGTATGCACATCCAGGTAATCGAGCAGGCGGGTGTGCTTCCGGTCCGCATCCTGCGCGGCCTTGAAAGTTCTCAGGTAGTACTCGATCAGCGGCGTATTCCCGTGCGCAATACGATCCGAAAAATCGTAGCTGATACCCTGCGCGCCGAATTTAACCGACTCGAGATCCTTTTGCGAATAGAAGTACGCGTACCAGTTGTCAATCACCGGTCCGCTCACCTCTGCCGTTCGATCGGCCGCCTTCACGGTCCGCGCCACCTTGATTCCGTTCTCCGTCACCTCGTCGTAGGTAAAAGGCAATGGGTGCACATCGCGATGATTCAGATCCCACCAGTTGGGCTCGTTGTCGAGTGAGTAGATCGCCACGCCTCCGTGGGCGGCATCGCCGAACTTAGTCACCAGATACTTCACCCAACCTTCCGTCCAGCTCGCATCCACCCTCATGCAGGTATCGGCCGGGTCGTTGCCGGTGATTTTCGTTCCGTCGGGCTTCACGCCGTTACCGAAATCCGTCCAGTAGGGATCGGTCTTCTGCTGCGGCCCATACTTGGCCACGGAGAAGCTGCCGGCCCGGGTGCGCGATTTGGCCACCCAGCCCATCACCGGAACCGTTCCCATGGTCTTCGCTCGGCTCTGGCGATCGTCGATCACCTGTGTATTGAACTCGGAGACGTCCGGATATTGCGTGTTGGCATTGGGAATGTCCTCGTAAAACCAGTGAGCGGCGTGGTTGCTGATGTCGAGCTTGTAGTTGTATCGCGTCACTCCGTCTCCGCCCCAACGATCCATCGTCAGTCGAACGGCTTTGGCTACCTTGAGCGATTCATGATCCGGATCCGTTAGCCGGTACGCATTCATCCCGTAAATCAGCGGGCTGATGGCATGACGCGCGGCTGCTGCATCCACCGTGAGCAACGGCCCATTGGCGACCGGCGGCGTTGCGAACGTGACCGTTGCCACCGCCGACCTCGTCGGATCGAACGAACTCCTGGCTTGGATCGTAACCGAGGGTGGCGCAGGATAAGGCGTCACGTACAATCCGCTCTTGCTGATCGTACCCAGAGCCGCGCTTCCACCGTCCACGTCATTCACCGACCAGATGATCCCTCGGTCGTAGCTGCCGGTTCCGCTCACAGTCGCGGAGAACTGTTCGCTCTCGCCGGATGCCCGCGTGATGCGTTCCGGAGTGATCGCGACCTCGGTCACAACTCCGGTCTGCGGCGCCTGATCGGTCTTCGGTGCGCCTATTGCCTGCGCATTGCAACGGCCCAGGCAAAAACCCAGGAGCAAATAATACGGCAGCAGGCGCGCAGCGAACGGCTTTAAGATTTGTCCACGCCTGACGGCGGGGCGAACAGCTGCGGTACCCTTTGGAGGCATCAGGCCCTCACAAAAATGGAAGAGTTGGTGTTGTTCAGCAATGTAGCACACCGCGGCTTCACTGCCGCAGATCCACCAGCGTCGCGCCCTGCCCGCCCTCGTTTTGCGGAGCCTCTTCGATTCCGGCCACGTGCGGATGATTCTTCAGGAACTCCCGCACTCCGCGGCGCAGAATCCCCGCACCGTGTCCGTGAATCACACGCACGCGCTCGAGGCCGGCCATAAATGCGCGGTCGAGATATCTTTCGAGCTCGTTGGTCGCCTCGTCCACGGTGCGGCCGATCAGATTGATTTCCATGCGCATCTCGTCGGTGTTCGCGCTGGTCACGGAGATGTGCACGCCCTTCTGCTTCCGTGCCGCGGCCAGCGGATCGAATCTTCCCTGCCCGGGCTTCCCCTGCCCGGAATCTGCTCCGAGATCCGGAGGCGCGGAGCACTCATCGCGCTTTACACGCATCTTGATCGGTCCCAGCGCAATCTCAAACACATCCTTTTCCACTTCGCGCTGCACCACTCCGACTTTGCCCATCGCCTTGATGAGTACGCGATCTCCCGGCGCGATATGCCGTAGCACGTGCGGCTGCGCATTGGCATCGCCCTGGTCCGCGCCGGTGCGATGTGCGACGACGGTCTGATTGAAGCTTTCCTGGAACTCGCGCCGCAGCCGCTGAATGCGCCTCTCGGCCTCTTTCGACAGTTTTTGCTGCGCCGCGCGGTCCTCGATCGCGCGCACATTCTCGCGCATCTGGAACTCGAACTCTTTCATCAGCGAAGCCAGCTTGCCTTCGAGCTCGCGCACGCGGTTGCGCATTTCCACGTCACCCTCGCGCTCCAGCTTCTTTCGCTCCTGATTGAGCGCATACTCTTTTTCGCGAGCCGCCTTGCGTTCCACTTCGAGTTGCGCCAGCTCGCTGTGCAGCTTATCGAGGAAGCGCGCAATATCGGCCTGCTGCGAACCCATCCGCTGGCGCGCTGACGCAATGATCGCCGCATTCAGCCCCAGCCGCTCCGCTGTCTGGATGCCCGCCGACGCGCCCGGCACGCCGAGATGAAACTGGTAGTTCGGAACCAGCGTCTTTTCGTCGACTCCGGCCGCCGCGTTGCGCACGCCGGGAGTATTCGCCGCGTACACCTTGAGCGAAGTTTGGTGCGTCGAGATCAGCGTCCACGCAGCGGCCCCAAGAAGGTGCGCGGCCACCGCCACCGCCAGCGCTGCGCCCTCCTCGGGATCCGTCGCCGAACCCAGTTCGTCGAGCAACACGAGCGATCGCGCACCGGCGAGCCGCGAGAGCCGGTCGAGGTTTGTGATATGCGCGGAAAAGGTCGAGAGCGCGGCCTCGATCGACTGCGCATCGCCGATGTCGGCCAGGAACGCCGTGAACACCGGAAAGCTCGCCGCCGCGGCCGGCACGGGAATCCCCGCCTGCGCCATCATCGCCAGCAACGCCGTCGTCTTCAGCGCCACCGTTTTGCCGCCGGTGTTGGGCCCGCTGATGATCAGTTGCCGCTCCTCGGCCGTCAGCTCCAGGTCCAGTGGAACAACCTGACCGCCGGTGGCGCGCAAACGCTTCTCCAGGAGCGGGTGGCGGCCACCCTGGACAGACAACAACTCTGCTCCAAAAGTCGGCGTGGCGCAGCCAAAGGCGCGTGCGAAGCGCGCCCGCGCCAGCAGGCTATCTACAAGCGCGAGCACCCGCGCGCCCTCGACCAGGCTGTGCGCATAGCCGGCGACCTGCCGCGTGAGCGCGACAAAAATCCGGTGAATTTCTTCTTGCTCCTCTTCGATCAGCCGCACCAGCTCGTTGTTTTGCTCGATGGTCTCAAGCGGTTCCACATACACCGTCTGCCCCGAAGAGCTGGCCCCGTGAATCACGCCGGTCACGCGCCGCTTCAGCTCCGCGCGCACGGGAATCACGAAGCGTTCGCCGCGAATCGTAATCAGGTCTTCCTGCGTGGCGCCTTCGCCCGTCAGCTTGCGCAACGCCGCGCGCAGGCTCTCCTCAATCAATCGCTGCTGGCGCTCCTGCTCGCGGCGAATGCGGTTCAGCTCCGGCGAGGCGTCGTCGGCGAGAGAGCCGTCGGGTTGAATCTTGCGCTCGATCGACTCCGCTAGCGGCCGCAGGCTAGCCGTCAGCGCCGAAGAAAGCTCCGACAGTCCCGGCAGCTTGCCGACAAGCCGCACGGGCGGCTCGCGCAAGAGCGCCTGCCACGAGGCCACGTCGTTGGCGAGCCGCGCCACACTTTGCAGCTCCGCCGCTTCCAGCGCCGCGCCGTCAATCTGCGCCTTTGCGGCTAGTTGCGTGGGATCGAGCAGGCCGCCGAGCGGAATCGAAACCTGTTCTTCGAGCAGCAGCCGCACCTCGCTCACCAGCCGATGCTGGCGGCCGATCCAATCCTCATCGGTTGAAGGCTGCAACGCGAGAATCGCCTCTCGGCCCACCGGCGACGCGGCGTACACAGCTACCAGATCGAGCAGCGGCGACCACTCGAGAGCGACAAAGTCGGCGTGTTCGACCGGAGACGGAATGGGATCGAGAAGTGGCATCGTCCAGCAATTATCTTAGCGTTCATTGCGAGCATGGACGCGCCGTATCGTTCAACCGCAGCGAGGCCGGGATGGGACGAAATCTCAATCCGTGCTGCGGCTGCCGCGAAAATAGAAGCCGAGAATCAGAGTGGCGATGGGCGGGAGGGTGATTTTGGCAAATTCGAAGATCTCCTTGCCCACCAGGAGATGGTGCTCGTCGCTCCAAAGGTAGACCCAACTGGCGGCGACCATCAGGCATACGAGAACCGTCAGCACGCCGACGCCAAAATGGAGCAAGTGTTTCGGCGTCACCACTCCAACATCGGGTTTGTTGTCGCGTTTTCCGATGCCTTCGTTACCCAGGTGATATTCCGTCTCGCCCTTCACCGGGGTATTGCCGAGGTCCGTCATATTGCCTCTCGAGAATCGGGGCAATTATATACCGATAATGCGCGCCACGGCCTCCAGCTTGCCGTCGTCGGCCCGGCGCACCATCCCTAACATTTGCCCCTTTGAGCGCTCCTCTTCGGCCACCTTCAAGATGGCAAATGCCCGGCGCACAACTTCGGTTTTGGGGATCCCTTGCTCACCGGCGATTCTCGCAATCAGGTTGTTGATGTCCTCTGGAAGATCGACTGTCATTCTGGCCATATAAGCCTCTTTTCCGCTTCCAAGCTTGATTTTCAAGGAGGAAGCAACGCACATCGGGAAGATTTGCTCTGCTCACTCAACGATGAATATACACTAAATTCACACTTAATTTCCACATATTTAGTGTGTATTTCATACCAAATACGCGCTGGGACCTTCAGCCGTGGAGGCTCATCGCGCTGATTTAAAATAAGTTAGTTTGAAGTCGAACTGGGTGTAGAAGAGGAAGGGACCGGAGGAGCTGCCGGGCTGGCCGCACCTGAGCTCCCCTCGGAAGAGGTTCTGGCCTCCTTCGCAGCGGTCTTGGCATCGGATTTGGCGTCGGCCTTGGCTTCAGCCTTCGAATCGGAATCGCTGCCGGAGGAAGCGCCTTTGGCTGCGTAGTCGTTCACATACCATCCTGCGCCCTTGAACTTGAGGCCCGGCGCGGTGAGCGGGCGCTCCAAGGCGCCGCCGCACTTGGGGCAGACCTTTTCCGGCTTGGCGCCGAACTTTTGAATTTTCTCAAAGCGATGGCCGCATTGCGTGCAGCGGTACGGGTATAAGGGCAACTCTTCTACCTCTCTGGCGAATCTCCCACTTCTTCAATTCTAGCGAGAAGGCGGCAAATTATTAGCAAATGCCGCCTTCTCTTTCGATGCGGGTGATCCCGAAAGGAACCTTCCCTATCCTGTTGGAAGCCCTCAGTGCGCCATAATGTGCACCGACGCGCTCACGTCTTCCCATTGGAGAGTCAGTTTCCCTTTGCCGCCGCCATCGTCGGTCAGGGTGTAGGTCAGATCCTCCACCGTGGCCGGCGGCTTGGACATCGTCATCGGCGTCCTGCCCAAGTCCTGCGCGGGATCGTAGGACAGTCCCCACTCGCCGGTCGCCTTACTCACAATCAGCATCCATTGCGCCGGATCGGAGATATCGATGAACAGCGTGTACGTGCCCGCGGGAACGAGCAGCTTGCCGAGCATGATGTCGCCCTCAGTCTTGAGCGTGGTTGCCGAGTTCGCGCCCGCGCGCCACACGGGATAGTGCGGATCGTGGCTGATCAGTCCGTCCTTGGTGAAGATCTTGCCCTCGCGGCCGCGCACGCGGGGCGAGCTATAGGCAATGCTGACGGTCTTGCCGCCGATGGTCGCCGTTGCCGTGGCCGGCGGACTTTTGGGCGGGCCAGAAGGCGGCTCCATTTGGGCTAGTAGCGTGGTTGCGGCAAAGAGCAATCCCGTGCAAATCAAAACGCGTTTCATGCGATGCTTCTCCTCCGGGCAGGGCCTTTTTGGAGCGATCCGGCGTCAAAATCCTGCGCCCGTGCGAAATACTGCGTCCGTGCCCCATCCTTTTCCGCGTCTTCTGCGGAAAATGGCGGGAGTGGACGCTGCCGTCGATCGGCCGGATCAGCGGGGCGGCCCCGACGCAAGAATTGTCGCATCGCGCGCCCCCCTTGCGAAAGCTGTTTCCGCTGAGAGCAGAGGGCAAACGCATTTCAAGATAGGAGAAGACTCCGTACCCACCGGAATTTACGCGGCGTTCAGCACCCTGCTTCTGGGTCGAGATCGATTGACCAGCCAGGGGAACCGGCGCGATCCAATTCACGTTGCGGTTTATGCGGCGACCGCAATACTTCAACCGCTGGCCGGAAAATAGGCTACCATGAACGGGAAATCAATCCTATGGTTCCGGCTTCCTCCTAAGGTCTCTATGACTGCGCATCGGCGTTCGCAACTATCCGCTCTTCTGCTTCTCTCGGGTTTGCTCTTTGTCGTTCCTCCAAATTCGCTGCGGGCTCAGGGAGAACGGGGCACGGTGAAGTCGTCCCCCCTCACCGTCTATGCGGAGATGTCGGCAGACAGCGACGTCGTCACCACACTGGCGCCCGGCAAATCGGTGCAAATAACCTTCTCGGTGACCACTGGCGACGGGGCCTGGTGCAAGGTTGCGAGCGTTGAAAGTGCAGAGAAGCTCGGCTACGTTCGCTGCGCCGGGCTCGTCCGGCCGAACGCACCGAGCACTGCTGCCGCCGGCCCAGGGGCGGATCTATCCGCCCCGGTTTACCAATCCTCGAACAATGGAACTCCATCGCGCGCGCAACAGCACTGGGCGCTGGCGGCTTCCGCCATCCTCTCCACCTTCGATCGCGAGCCTCTCGACACTCTCTCTTCCAACGACAGCGCCTTAGGAGTAAGGAATATGCTGCAGAATTGGTGGGGCATTGCGAACCGCGACGATTTTCTGCAGGCGCTTCAATGGATCGACCAGGGCGGCCATCGGCAGGTGTTCTCCGCACTTGGAGCGCGCACCGCAAACCTGTCACCCGACGAATTGTCGAACGCCGTCAGGCAACTTAACGCAGAGAACGCAAACAGCGTTACGATGGCGCACCGTTATTACGAGAAATACGGTGCGCAGAGCATCACGGGATGGGACTACGCCCGTTACATCAATCTGTGCCGCTGGGGCGTCGCCGCCGGATACATCTCTGAAGAAGAAGCCTGGCCGCGCGTGATGCACGCAGCTCAGATTCTTCAGCAGACGTTCACTTCATGGAGAGAATTCGGGGAGAACTATCTCGTTGGCCGCGAGTTCTGGTCATTGAACCAAACCAGGATCGATGGCCAGCAGATGCGGGCGATCTACCAGAAACTGCTGAATGACCCCGGCAGCCCGTGGAACCGCATTCCGTGGAACCTCCCGCTCGCGCCATCCAGTTCGACGACACAAAACTCGGCAAGCACTTCGCCAGGCGCTGAATCCGGAAACGCAAGCCCAGCCAGTGATCCCTGCGACGCGCTGCAGCATGCGGCAGCGAGCGGTCAAGTCTCCGACGCGGAATCGATTCTCGAAACGCAGCCTGGCCTGGTCAAATGTCGCGACTCGCGCGACTGGACCCCGCTGTACTACGCGGCGTTCAGTGGGCAGACGGGGATGATTCAGATCCTCGTCGCGCGCGGGGCGGCCGTAGACGCAGCCGACAAGGATGGAACCACTCCACTGTACAGCGCTGCATTCAGGGGCAATACAGATGTTGTGCGTTCTCTGCTCGAACATGGGGCGAATATCGAAGCCCGAGACGACGATGGATACACGCCTTTGAATACGGCATCGTGGGCCGGGCAAACCGATGTGGTTGCGCTCCTGCTTGATCACAACGCCAACGTCAACACCCGCGCCAACGACGGCTCGACACCGTTGCATGGAGCGGCTGCCGATGGGTGGGTTGAAGTGGCGACGCTGCTCCTGGAGCATGGGGCCAAGGTCAACGTTGGTAACGTGCACGGGTTTACGCCTCTGCACTCCGCGGCCGATAATGATCGGACGGAGGTCGCCGAGGTTCTTCTCGCACGCGGGGCGGCGATCAACGCGCGCACCAATGCCGGAGATACGCCGCTGCACTGGGCCGCATATCATAACCGGATCAATGCCGCCACGTTGCTGCTCCAGGAAGGCGCTGCCGTCAATCCCAGCGACAAGGACGGCAACACGCCCCTGCACTGGGCCGCCGCCCAAGGGCATGTGGAGATGACCGAACTTCTGATCGCCCACGGCGCCGATATGAGAGCCAAGACGCGTTTCGGCTGCACCCCGCTTCGCGGCGCTTACGATTTCCATCAGGCAGCCACTGCGCAGGTGCTGCTGCAGCATGGAGCGACCCAATAACGATGTCGATTGCCCAAGCTTGGGACCCGAGAAAAGAAGCCATCAAGGGCCAGCGCAGGAAACACTTCCTCCAACTGAGTCGCTGGTTCTGATTCTCCTGCCGGGTTTTCCGCCGCTCCAATCGCGATTCTCGACTATATTGATTGCACAGCGTAATTCCGCAAGCGAGGCCCTCCTGTGAACTTTCGCGTTCGTCTGTCTTTTTTTGTCCTTCTTTCCGCTGCCGCGATTTCTATGCATCCGCTCTTCGCGCAGCGCGCGCCTAATGCCAACGCATCTTATCAGCAGTTGCGCGGATTGCTGCCGGGCGGCGAAACCGTCAACGTCAAAGACTTCGTGCTCAAGCGCGACGCCGCCGACTTCACCTTTCACAGCGGCAGCTTCGCCTTCTACGGCGCGGTGAACGGCAAAGTTACAGGCGCGGTCTTCAAGGGCCAGGGCCACCTGCACATTACGCCTCCCACAGCCGAGGAACGGCACAATCTCTCCCTCGTGGCGCAGATCGAAGAGTTTGACGAGGATTTCGATCAGGTGGTGCTGCGCTTTACCGATGCCACGGCCGATGAGCTGCGCAAGGCCTCAACCGGCCCCGGCCAGCCCGACAACGCCTACGCCAAAGCCGCCGAAGAACTGCGCTCCTTCCTGCGCCATCATGCTGAAGGGTCTGTCGATGAGGAGGGCCACTCGTTCTATTATGGAAAGCTTTATGGAAACCTCGACCTGCGCCTGCTCGAAGACGTCCTGAGCCCTTCTCCAGGCGGATACTTTTTTGCGGCGATCCATGGCAGCAAAAATTCCCACCTTTACTTCATCTTCGACCCGGAAGGCGTCGACGAAGTGGCCCCGGAAGAGGTCGCGCTGCTGCGATGGGACACGATGAACGACACCGAAACCATCCCTCTCGCCTTTCATCGCGCCGCCGAGTACGCAAACGGCACGGCCAGCGGCAACGAGCACAACGCAGCCTACAAGATACTGCACCAGGACCTCGATGTGTCCATTGAGAAGAGCGGTTTCCTCAGCAGCCTAGCCACAGTCGAGGTTGGAGCCGAACAGGATGGCGTGGCCGTTCTCCCGCTCGACCTCTATCCGACGTTACGCGTCAGCCAGGTCACCTCCGGCAAAGGCGACCCCCTCGACTGGGTGCAAGAGAGTAAGGATCAGGATCCCAACTTCGGCATCATCCTTGCCGCGCCGCTTAAAAAGGGCGAAACCGCGACGGTCAAAATCACCTATGGCGGCAAAGATGTCGTTATCAACGAAGGCGGAGACAATTACTATCCCATCGCGCGCGAAGATTGGTTTCCTAACTCCGGCCAGGGCTTCGGCGACTACTCCACCTACCACATGCTCTTTCATGTGCCGAAAGAACTCCAGATCGTCGCCACGGGAACCAAGCTGAATGAAACCAATGAGGGAAAGATCACTACCTCGGAGTGGAAGACTGAGACGCCGCTTCCCGTGGTCGGTTTCAGTCTGGGCGAATTTGCCTTGAAAGAAACAAAAATCGGCAATCCTCTCGGCGGGCAACTGACCGTTGACGCCTATGCCAACAAGCAGAGTCCCGACATGGTCAACGCGCTCAGACAGCAACTTGAAGCAGCCGAGGTGAGCCTCGGCTCGTTCGACACCACTACCATGTTGGGCAACGAGCTCAGTCAGGGACAGGTCGCCGCGCAGATCTACACTCAGTACTTCGGCCCGCTTCCCTTCCCGCACATCGCGCTCACGCAGCAGTCGGCCTGCAACTACGGCCAGAGCTGGCCCATGCTGGTCTACCTGCCCATCTGCGGTTTCTTCGATAAGACCCAGCAGCATTTTCTCGGCCTGAGCGACTTCACCGAGGCCACGTATTGGGATGTGGTCACGCCGCACGAAGTGGCGCACCAGTGGTGGGGACACACCGTGGGCTTCCGCGGCTATCGCGACCAGTGGATGAGCGAAGGCTTCGCCGACGCTTCCGCCTCCATCTTTCTCCAGTTCACGCGGCCCAAGCCCGACGACTTTCTCCATTTCTGGAAGCTGCAGCGCGAGTTACTCACGCAAAAAAACGAGTTTGGCTTCCGGCCCATCGATGTCGGTCCCGTGACCATGGGCATTCGCCTCAGCTCGCCCAAGACCGGCTGGAGCGTCTATCAAAACCTCGTCTATCCCAAAGGCGCCTACATCCTGCACATGATCCGCATGATGATGTGGTCGCCCAAGGACGGCGAAGCGCGCTTCAAAGCCACTATGCAGGACTTTGTGAACACCTACCGCCTGCAGGCCGCGACCACCGAGGACTTCAAGGCCATCGTGGAAAAACACATGAGCCCGCAGATGGATCTCGAAGGCAATCACACCATGGATTGGTTCTTCCGCGAGTATGTCTACGGCACCGACCTGCCTGCGTATCACTTCGAGGGCGACGCCACGCCCAGCGGCGACGGCTGGAAGCTGCACTTCAGGCTGGAGCAGTCGCACGTCGGCGCAAAATTCGCCAACACCGTGCCGCTCTACGTCGAACTGACCGACGGCAAGGTGATGCGCCTTGGTCAGATCGCCATCCACGGTCCCACCACCGTCGAGCAGACCGTGCAGTTGCCCAAGCTCCCCGCAGCCATCAAGCGCGTGATGATCAATTACTACTACGACGTGCTGTGCACGGATAACTAACGGATCTCAGCCTCACGACAAAAAGCGCGAACCCTTGGGTCCGCGCTTTTTGTTGCCTTCATGACACTGGCTTACGCTTTCGCCAGCACAGGCTTTCCCAGCTTTTCCGCGATCATTTCGTGCGCGTGAGCGAAGAACTCTTCCTTCGCGATCTTGCCTGCTTCGAGTTCGGCGAGAATCGCCTTCTGCGCCTGATACTCGCGGTTGACGATGCCGGCTTTGGACTGCAACATGCGCCATGCCTTGCGCCGCTCCACGCAGAACATGACTAACTGGCGGCTTAGAGCGTAGTAAGTCGTCTTGCCCTCGTTCTCGACGGCGATGTAAACGCCGAAGTCGGGGATGAAGCTGCGATGCTCGGGCAGCAAGTAGTAGCGATAGACCACATCCTGCTGCGTGATGCGCACCAGCATGTTGTCGAGCGCGATCATCTTCTCCGCCTGCTCGGGCTTGATCTTCTTCACGTGGTTGCGGAAGCGCGCTTCGGTGGTGCACCAGTGCGCCACGGTGTAGCGAACCGTTTCGCCGGTCGCCTTCGATTTGGTCTCGTACCAATCGAGATCGATCGACGGATTGCCCTTGAGGTCGAGCGTCTCCTGGTAAGTCTCGCCGAGCCGCGGATTGAAGACGAACTCCGGCGCGCCGCGCGAGTCGCGCACGCGCTGCGCCTGAAAGAGCGCCATGTCGTCGGCCACGCCGTGCTCCGGCTGGCAGGTGGTGAAGGCCTGTAGGAACATGGTTCCGCGATACTCGAGGCCGTCGAGAATCGCGCGGTAGAGCTTGGGCGCGTTGGCCATCGAGACCTGCGCCACGAACGGCGATCCGTGTCCGGCGAGGAAGGTCTCGGCCACGGTCTTCTTCTCTGTGTTCTTGCCCTGCGTGGCGGCGCCGAATGTGTTCATGTCGCCGCCGCCCAGCATCGGCGTCGAGTCGGAGTTCTGGCCGCCCGTGTTGGAGTAGACCTGCGTGTCGAGCATGAGCACCTTCACGTTGGGCCGGTTCTGCAACATCACCTTCGACGTGTTCTGATAGCCGATGTCGCCGATGCCTCCGTCGCCGCCGACTACCCAGACCTTGGGCAGTTCCTTGATCTCGTCATCGGTCATCAGCGCGTCAGTAAAGTGCGTGAAGTGGTAGTACTCTTCCTCACACACGCCCGTACCTTCGCGGGTGAGGATGATATCGGCGAGGCGCTCGGGGATGACGGAGCGGCGCGCGTGATCCACGATGAAGCTCTCGCCCATGAGCCAGCCCACGGTAACGCCGTCCTGGAAGAGCGAGTTCATCCACGGATAAGGATGCGGATTGTTGGGCGCAGTCGAGCCGTAGACCGTGTTGCAACC